>ENA-OPRR01000029-OPRR01000029.1-human-gut-metagenome-genome-assembly--contig:-NODE-29-length-151226-cov-5.275417_pt1 | contig 151226 bp, 138 predicted proteins | sample MGYA00241796_ERZ501883 | MGnify/ENA primary metagenome ERZ501883 (study PRJEB25962, sample SAMEA2042406) | human gut metagenome | biome: human gut; feature: human-associated habitat; material: faeces...
CCTTTCTGCTTGCCATAACCCGTCTGTGACCGGATATGATCTCATATTCATCTGTGGTGTTTTCCAAGGGGCGGACTATGATGGGAGATACAATGCCGTGAGCTTTAATGCTTTCGGCAAGAGCTTCCATTTCCTCATTGTCCTGCACCTTATAGGGGTGGTTCTCAAATGGGTTTAATTTCTCAATGGAGATATTTTTCTTAGTGTTTTTCATCGTTCATAACCTCGTTCTTTCTTTTTAATCAGATTATTTCGTTTCATTTCGATATTGCGCTCCTGCTCAAGAAGCTCGTGTATCTTCGGAATATGCTCCTCGATGCGTTTTACAATATCTCTCTGCTTTCGCAGGGGTGTGATTTGTTTTGTGATTTCTTTGGCTTGTGCCTTCAAAGCGGCATCTTCTTCGGGAGTTTTTACACGGCGGATTTTCAAGCGAACCATATACCGTTCCTGCTCTAATTCCGAGATACGGGCAGATAAGTTCTCTTGAAATGACAAAAGCTCCTTTGGCGACTCAATATGGTTGTCGCAAAGGAGCTTATATTCCTCAATATATTTATCTAATTTCTGTACCTCTGCCCGCATTAGCGGAGAGAGTGGTCGGTTGTGCTTTTCCTCAATATTGTTGCCCGTGCATATTTTCAGTAATTCGATGAACAGAGCAAACAATACTTGAACCGTATCCATACGTTCAAATCGCCGCCATTCGTATTCGATTACGAGCAGAGGTTTTCGCTTGTACGGAGCATTATAAATGGTGTTCATAATCGGTCCGACTTGATTTTCACGGCATCGTTCTCGTATGCGTTCTTTGGTGTAGTTCTCACCCAAACTACTGATACGGATTGCTTGTTTCCATCCGTCAGCGATAACGGAAGGATGATCGTAATAAAAGTCACGTTCAAAGCGATAACCGAGATTTTTCATACAATACTCGATTTCCTTAAAACTGCCGCTGTTTGCGATAGCTTCATCCACATCACGCCGCAGTATATCTCGGTGAGTGAGCCTGCCGGACTTCTGCACCCAATATGCTTTCTTATTCCCGTAAAAATGCGTAAAAGGGATTACGGATTTACCGTATTTTACACACATTTCATCGGAGATCTGCCGAAGCTCCACGTGGTCACGGATATGGTTTTCAAACTTTCTGCCCATCTTAAAAGAAACGGAATTTATCACGAAATGGTTGTGAATGTTATCCGTGTTGAGATGGGTGGTAACAACTACCTCATAATTTGTTCCCCACATCCGTTTTGCCGTTTCTACACCGATACGGTGCGCTTCGGCGGGAGTGACTTCGTCTACCACAAAACTCTGATACCCGTGATAGGCTACGTTACCACCGAGCTTTCCGTACCGCCGCTTGGTTGCCATCATACATTGATAGGCTCTCTGCTTCGGGCAGTTGATACCCGACACATACATCGTTTGGTCGGTCTTTTTGTCGTTCTCCACGTAACGGAGCGCCGCCCACAAGTCCTCGTCCAAGAACTTTTTGTCAGTGGTCTTATCGGGGTTCTCCGCATAGTTGATAACTTCCTTTAATCGGGACTTGACGGGCCAGAAGCCTGTGCTTGCCATTGTGCCACCTCCCGTATGATTTCTTTCTTACTCTGCTTTGGCGCATCTATGATCTCGGCATAAATATCGTCAAAGAGTTTCAGCACCGCCGTTTCGGTTTCGGGAGATAAATCACGGTTGAGCAGTTCGCTTATTTTCTCGTTAAAAACATAAAAGGCATCGGGAACAACTGCTTTCACAGAGTATCCCAATGCCCGTTTACGGAGATATTCAGCGACAGGAATGCCGCAGCTCTCGGCAAGCTCGGTGATCTTCTTTTTCTCCTGTGGAGATACCCGAAGATACAAGCGGTACGGCTTTTCTTTTGGATTTCTATTCATATACATACCTTCTTTCTGTAATCGGGGTATTAGGGGTGTCCCCTAAAAGTAAACAGTAGGCGGAAACGCTTACTGTTTATTTGGAACTTGCCGTACAAGTTCCCTGCTTGTTACGGTGTAAGACACACGCCAATGGGCGTATATCTTCCATTTTCCGTGACTTGCACCGTGAGGGAGCGAAGCTCACAGTTATACCGTTCTCTTAAGTTGGTGCATTGAGCCACTTTGACACAGCAGATGCGTTAAAAATACTCTTTTGAGCCAAAATCGGCTATCTTGGCTCAGCCGAACATTTCCAAATCCGCAAGGACATTTTTGGCATTTTCCGCTTTCTGTTCTTCGGTCAGTTCTGCCGTAACCGCTATTGCGGTAGGCGGAGCTGATACCACCGCCACCGTCTGTACTTCTTCCCGAAATATCTGCCGTATGCTTTCAAGCAGGGTTTCGTTATCGGTGCTTTCCTTATTCATATAGGCAATGACGGCATTGACGATAAACTTATTACGGGATTTATTTAAGGTTTGCAGATATTCGGCGGCTTTCTTTTCGGCGGGTGCATTATCGTGAAATCTTACATTGATACGGTAATCACTCATACCGCCGCACCCGATTTAAGCTGAATTTCCGCCATATACTCATAACCCTTTGCGGCGGCGGAAATATCATCCACGAATTTTACACGGTCAGCATTGAACTTGTAAAAGTTCTTTACAAGGCAACCGCCGCCTCCGGTGATATACAGCATCATCGTACCCTCGTCATAGCCGTGTTCACGGAGTCTGCGGAAAATATCTTTTACATATTCCGTTGCAATGGCTCGGATGATTTTCTGATCGGCGGGAGCGATATTTGCCGAACCCGTGATAAGAACTTCCTCGATAATGGCATCGTTGATTTCACGCTGGGTTTTCTGCATAAACATCTCCCGCACCGCAAGGGTACACTGATACGTGCCGAACTTTTCGGTATACATTTTGCCCGCCTGCGGTCTGCCGTTTATCATATACAGCACGTTCATTGTGCCGTTGCCAATATCCGCAACCATATTGACGCCGTTCATCGTAGTAGCAAAATCCGCAATAGCGGCATACCCCTGCGGATAGATACGCACACCCTCAACCGTAATATGATAGTCCACCTTCTGGTAAGTGAAGCAGACCTCTTTGTTTTTACTGAGATAAGCGGCAAAATCCTTTTTCTGTCCACTTGTCCAAGTCAGTGGCAAGCCTGCGGCGATAATGACCTTCGCTTCGGTCAGTTTTTCACGCTGAAGCTCCTTTGCGATAGCAACAAGGGTGAGGATATAATAATCCTCGTCACGGATTTTGTCGGGAAGGAACTCTTTGTGTCCTTCTCCGATCAGATAATACTTACCGTCATAAACGAGCATATCACCCGTAAACAGCGGCTCGGCATCGTAAGCGAGCAGTCCGGTCTTAAAACAGCAGTTTGCCGTTTTCATATTTCCGTACCCGTGATCGATACCGATAACGTACATTTCATTAAATTTTCTCATAATTACATTTCTCCTTTTCTTACTTTAATTTGTTGATTTTCTTGATTTGTTCGTACAATTCTCTGTCGCTGGGCAGTACCGCTTCTTTGAAATAATTGCAGTAGATACCGTAGATAGAGATAAGCTGCACACAGCGGTGCGCTTCGCCATCGTCAAGCAGGATACAGTTGCCGTCCTCGTCACAGTTGGCGCAAAGCTCTCTGACAAGGCGGTGAACACGTTCCACTTGCTTCGGTGTGATCTTCATCATAAACTTTTTCTCCTTTCGTTTTCGGGCAATAAAAAAGCCGCCGGTTTCCCGACGGCAGCCCAAAGTATTTGTGAGGTTTTCGCTCCCTCACTTATTTTAATACACACGAAAACGAGTTCTTGAAAAAGCAGGATAACACACCGAAAACAAAAAGCGTAACACAGCGAATACCTTGTAATTACGGCTTTTTTATGATATAATAAGCAAAAGTGTAACTTTACGAAAACAAAAATACTCAGAAAAATATTTTGAAAATCTTTTTTATTCCGATAAGCCAAAGGGAGTTTTATGGGACACTTCTTTTGATAGAATTAGTATGGAGGTATAGCGGAATATGGATAAAATCAGCTTTTTCAGCGCCGATTACCGTGACGGCAGAGTGCATATCGGCGGCAAGAGCTATCCTGCGGGAACTTTTGCGGCGCATCTGCTGACACAATATTATATAAACGATACCGCCGCAAGGATCATCGTGTTTACAAGTGATAACTGGCTTTTAGAGCGTTCTTTGGAAAGAGGATATTTGTATGTGCCGAGTTTTTTAAGAGCCGGTGCTGATATATTAAACATATTCAACGCTCTGCCTTGGTTAAAGCCTTTTGATATGCTCGATGTAGATGTTGAGCGTAACAGAATTGCAGAGCTTTTTACCGAAGAAAACGGCAATAAAATCGTTGAGTATTTTCAGCGACGTTCAAAAGTAATGGCTATGGATGTAGGACAAGCAATGTATAACATCCTTCCAAAAGAGTTTGACGAGGACTTTTTCAAGGAAGCTACCGCTTTACTTAATGATGTGAAGAAAACACTTGCATTTTACGACGGTCTTAGGGATGACCTGATGAAAGCCTTTAAGCAACTTAAAACCTTTGCAAGCCGTGTAGATGAAGCGGACCGTTTTGACGAAGAACATCTGCTCCCGATAGCATTAGAAATATTCGGCTCTGTGCCGTTCCCTGTAACAACGGAATATGTACCTATACGGAAATCCACCCGAAGCAAAGCAGTAACTCTTGCCCGCCGATTGTATTTTGACAGCTATTACAGTTTTGTAATTACCGACTTCTTTGAAGGTCTGCATCACGGGCATTACCCAAGACAGTGCGGCATTTGCAAAAAGTATTTCCTTATGACCTCTGCGGCAAGACAAAAATATTGTACTGGATATGCACCGTTCAAAGTGAAAGGCAAAGCCATCACTTGCCGAAAATACGCTGCAAGAATTAACCGCAAAGAATATGCCGATGCCAACCCTATTATTCGACTTTACAAAAACCATTGCTCGGCACTCCGTATGGAACGCAAACGGGGCAAGCACGACGACATTCTCACAAACGCCGCCCTTGCTGTTGCCAAAGAACGTATGCAACGAGCAAAGAACGATCCCGACTATGCCAACGGGCAGTATGAAACGGATATGAGCCGTGAAAGGCTCTATGCCGAAGCCGACAGAAGATTAAACGGCAAATAACACAGATTGGAGGTGAGTGCTGTGAAAGAAACGTATATTGACGAAATGGATCTGAATATGTACCGCATTGTTCCGGCACCACCGAAGTGGGATTTGCAGGAATATATCGTGACCTATCTCAAAGAGAAGGATGAGCGTTACCTTTCTTGGTTTCTTCATTATTATGAAAAAACGCTCAATAAGAACGTGCAAAGCTATATGCGGCAGTTCTTTATGCAGGAGCATTTTGCTGATCTGAAGCAAGCGTATATAGCAGGACTGCTGAAAGCACTCGGAAAATACACGCCCGACGGCGGCGCATCCTTTGTTTCGTTCAAAGAGCATTATGCAGAGCGTGAAATCTTTGACTATATCCGTTCTATGCGGACAGGCTTTACGGTACAGAGCCTTGCGGAATATGCCAAGCTCCGCAAGGCAATGGCAGTATGGGATAAATATGACCGTAGTTATGCAGATTCTACGATTGAAGCAGTTGCCGCAGAATTAGGCGAAACCACCGATGACACGAAAGAAATTCTGCTCGGCGGCTTGCTTAATGAAAACCGTGTTGACCTATATCAGCAGTATGCGGAGGATGACGAAGCGGAAAGCACCGAAGAAGCACATCCCGATACCAGCTCCGATACTTATACTCTGTATATGAAAGGCGAATTGTATAATCGCTTATGGGATGCCTATGACAAGCTCGAATACACCGAGCGAATGATGCTTGCTCAGCGGCTTGGCTTCTGCTTTGATTGTCACAGTACCTTCTATATGGATTACGATGATCTCGACGAGTACGGCGATCCCAAGAAGAAACCCATCAAGCCGATGATGTATACCGATATTGCCACCGACCACGAATACAGTTCCGCCAATACCGCACACAAAAAATGCGAAAAGGCGCTTGCAAAATTAAAAGAAGCCATAAAAGGCTTGATATAACGAAAAAAGCCCCGTTGGAAATGCAGAAAATACTGCACTCCCAACGGGGCATAACTTATAAATTGTAACTTTTTTCGGAACAACTCGTATAATTATCAAAAACCTATTGCAATTTCGTAGTATGTGTGCTCTAATAACAGAGATGTTTATAAGAAAACCACTTCTCTATGCTTTAGAACCGAAGGAGGTAGTATAAATTTGATTAGAGTAGACAGAAAAGCGCTGTCTCGTTGCGAGATCGTTCGTATGGCTGCAAATCGCTTTTTGAACGACGGATTTACCAAAACAACCGTTGCTTCGATGGGAAAAGCGTTACATATGAGTACGGGCAATATGACCTTTTACTTTGCTACGAAGGAGCATATGTTAGCGGAACTTGTCAATATGCTCGTGAAATATCAATGGAGCCGGATGGAATCCGAAGCCGGCGAAGGCAGCTCCATCATGGCCATCTGTCTGGAGCTGACAGCGATGGCGGCGATTTGCGATACCAATGCGGCAGCAAAGGACTTTTACCTGTCCACCTATTCCAGCCCCATGTGTCTGGAGATCATACGAAAGAACGATACCGCCCGGGCAAAGGAAGTCTTTGCGCAGTATTGCCCGGACTGGACGGATGAACAGTTTGCCGAAGCAGAGGTGCTGGTGTCCGGCATCGAGTATGCCACACTGATGACCGTGGGCGATCCTGTTTCTCTGGAAACCCGGATCGCCGGTGCGCTGAACGGTATCCTGCAGATCTACAAGCTCCCGGAAGAAACCCGGAGGGTGAAGATCCGGCGGGTGCTGGCAATGGATTACCGGGCCATTGCGGAGCGGATGCTGACAGAGCTAAAGCAGTTCGTGATCGATACCAACGAGCAGGCACTGGCAGCACTGTACCGGGAAAAAGGACTGGAAATGCCCTAAAACATCCCGGCAATTTGCAATTTCTAAATTTTGGAAGACTCTGCCTTCTGTGATTCCCCAAGGAGGAAACGATTATGAAAAAGAACATTGGAAAACGCATCATTTCCTTTGCCCTGACACTGGTGCTTGTAATGGTAAGCCTATTACCGAATTTTGTGTTGGAAGCATCCGCACTAAACACCTCCCAAACTCTGCAGAAATATACATTTACTCTCTTAGATGTAGATGTAGTTAGTAATCTTGAATTTACGGATATCACTGATAGAATAAATATGTTTTCAATCAGAAAGCTCGATGTGACAACAGGAAAGTTTCAAGGGATAGTACAAATACGTGGTACTTCGGGGTTCAATAATTCCTGGCCGGCCTTTGCGATCGAAGGAAAATTTTCAGTAAAGTCGTGCACAGAGGCATTTAATGAGGACATTGTTGTGACTTCTGAAACGGCAACCAGTACAATTGACCCCTATTTTTATAAATACTTACCCTATAATGTTAAAGTTACACTCAGAGTAACCCGTTCTGCTATGGATCATACGGGAAATGCGACTTGCGGTAAAGAAGATACTTGTACAGTTTGCGGCAATCGTTACAAGGGTAAACACGAATATGACACTACAAAATGGGTAAGGGATCAAGAGAAAGACACCCATTACCATGCGTGTACGATTCCCGGCTGTACAAGCCGTTCTGATGAAGCGAACTGTTCGTACTCTGCAGCAACCTGTACAGAGGATGGCAAATGTTCTGTCTGTCAGAATGTGAAGCAGACTGCCCTGGGCCACAGATATACCTATGCCGTGAAGGAAAACACCACCAATGTGTTGGTGGAAACCTGCACCAACAGCTGCGGCCATCAGGCTATTGCCAGTATCGTTGCCGGAGAAGCTCTCTACACCGGCTCTGAAATTACCAATGCGGCAACAATTTCCTACGATTCCGGAACTTGGGCCGGAGATGAACCCGTATTGAGCTTTGAAAACAATGTAACTGTGGGTACTGCCACCGTAAAAATGACCGCCGGCGGCGCAACTGCTTCCACTACCTTCAAGATCAACCCCGCAAACCTCAGCAATGTAACCGTCACGCTCGATCCTGCATCCGGCATTTACAACGGCGAACTTCACAGCAAACCCAGCTACAACCTAACTTACAACGGCAAGGAGTTGGACGAAGGTACTGATTACATTGTAGATGGCCAATGGACCGGCGATTTCCTCAATGCAGGCAGTCATAACCTGGTACTGGAGGGAAAGGGCAACTTCACGGGTACGAAAACGCTGACCTATACCATCGGCAAGGCCACACCCACCGCGAACCTGTTCGAGATGGCTCTGCCCCAGAATCCTGTCTATGACGGCACTACCACTTTCCCGGTAACTGTGACCCCCAAGACCACCGATTTGGGTGAGATCACTGCTGTCAAGTATAACGGCAGCACCGAAGCACCCATCAACGCAGGTACTTACAAGGTTACTGTGAATGTAGAAGAGGGCAAAAACTACAATGCCATCTATGATCTGGAGCTGGGCAGCTTCACCGTTGCCCCCACCGCAGGCAGCATCATCATCCCCGCAAATCAGAGTGTTGTCTATGACGGTGCGGCTGTGGAGCAGTCTGATTTGACTCCTGCCATCACCACCGACGGCGCACTGACTGTGAAGTGGTACGACAGCGAGGGCAACGAGATTACTGCCCCCGCCGATGTGGGTACCTATCAGATCGGCATTTCCGCCGCTGCAGGCAGCAACTATAATGCAGTGGATGAAGTGAAGCAGACCTTCACCATCACCAAGGCGGATCCAATCTGCACCGCCCCCGCCGCAAGAGCCGGACTGGTCTACAACGGAAAAGAGCAGTACTTGATTACTCCTGCTGAGAGCATGGACGGCACCGTCTACTACAGTCTGGATGGGGATAACTACACGGAATCCCTCCCCAAGGGTACCAATGCTCAAGGATACACGGTGTATTACAAGGTAGTGGGCGATGCGAACCATAACGATATGGAGCCGAAGACCGTCACAGCAACCATCGCACCTTTTAATATCGGAACGGCATCCTGCAAGGCTGGTGTACGGGGCGAACCCTTTACTTACAATGGGCAGGAACATACCCCGACTCCGCAGATAGATGTTTGGGTCAATGACTATCCCGTTCCCGGAAATCCCTATGCACCCGGTGCAGATGTGCGGCTGACGAAAGACACCGATTATACGGTTACCTATTCGAACAATGTAAATGCCGGACAGGCTGTGGTCACGTTCACCGGCAAGGGTAATTACACCGGTACGATTACAAAGAATTTTACCATCGACCCCAAGGAACTTGATGGCAGTGCGGTATCCATCCCGGTTGTGTCCCTGCCCTATACCGGTGAGGCGCAGACCGTAGCCATCGTTGTCCCCGAGGGCGTGACCTATGAGCTGGTCGAAGGCACGATGACCGCAACCAATGCGGGTATGTATGGCTTTACCATCCAGTTTACCGGCAATCACACCGGTATATCAACCCAGGGCTGGCAGATCACTGCGGTAGCTCCCAATGCAACCGCTCCCACCGCCAACACTTTGACCTATAACGGCGAAGATCAGGCCTTGATCGCCGCAGGTGCCACGAACGATGGTACCATGGTCTACTCCCTTGAGAAAGAGGGCGAATACAAGGCCGAACTGCCCAAGGCCAAAACCGCCGGAACCTACCATGTGTGGTACAAGGTGATCGGTGACGGGAACCATACCGATTCCGCGCCCGCTTCCGTGGAGGTCAAGATCGACAAGGCAGACCCCGGCATCGGCATCGTGACTGCAGGTGTGGTCAATGACACGCTGGAAACCTATGCCATCGTGCTGACCCGGGAAAATACCGACATTCCTGGTAATTTGACTGTGGACGCAGAGCAGACCCTTGCATGGGGTGACAATACCATCCGCTACACCTTTACCCCCGAGGATACCACCAACTACAAGGTAGTCAAGGGTGAAGTAACCGTGACTGTGGTGGACACCGTTGCCCCCACCGGAACCGTCACCGTTTCCACCAAGAGCTGGGCCGAGTTCCTGAACAACATTACCTTCGGCCTGTTCTTCAAGGAAACCCAGACCGTTTCCGTTAACGCATCCGACAATCTCTCCGGTGTTGCCAAGATCGAGTACATCGAATCCAAGACCGCTCTGGATCTGGAAGCTGTCAAGGCAGCAACCCAGTGGACGGAAATGAAAAATGGCAGTGTCAGCGTCACGCTGGAGGATACCAAGCAGTTTGTCTATTACATCCGGATCACCGACAAGGCCGGCAATGTTGCCTATCTGTCCAGTGATGGTGCGGAGTATGACACTACTGCTCCCGTGCTTTACGGCATGGAGGACGGCGGCGTATACCACGGCGATAAGATCTTTAAGGCAATTGATGATAACTTCCTCAAAATCGAGGTGGACGGTGTGGATATTACCGATACCACAGAAGGCGATGACGAATTTAAGATCGTTGCCGATAATGCCGAGCATACCGTTACCGTAACAGATAAGGCAGGTAATGTGACCGAATATAAGATTACCGTTTACAAAAGGTATATGGCTACCTTTACAGACGGTGATGGCGGTTCCTATGAAAAGAATTTCAACTACGGCGAGGTCATTACGATACCTACCAATGAGTTCTTTAAGGATACCTTCCGAAAAACGGGATATACCGTTAAAGAATGGCAGGGCTACACCGAGGGAATGACCATGCCGCTTAAGGACCTTACCTTTACTGCGGTTTACGCACCTTGTGAATATACCGTTACCTTTGATCAAAACGGTGGAGAAGTAATCAACCCTCTTACCGTAACGTTCGGTGAAAAGTACGGCAGCTTGCCTTCCTCTGCAATTACGGGTCTTTCCGGCGGCAACAAGAATTGGTATCTTGTGGATGCAGATGGAAACGTTACGGAGACGAATATTAAAAATCTGACCATCGTTAGCACAGCGCGTGATCATAGACTGTTCATTAAGAGAAACGTGCTTGCTCCGAACGTAAGCATTGCGCTGACCGTGCCGGGCGGAATTTCCGACGGTTATCAGTACTATATTCCCGGTGCGTCTAATCGGGTGCTGACCGCAACCGTTGGAAATATGAATACCGATGTTTTGGACTATACCTATCAGTGGTATAAAGACGGAACAATTATTGAAGGCGCGACCTCCAATGTTCTGACTCTTGACGGCAATGTGTCCGATAGCGGTACCTATAAGGTGGAAGTGACTGCAACGCTGAAAGACGGCACCAATATCGTTGTAACCTCCAATACGGCAACGGCTTCTAAGGAGCAGAAGGTCAAGATACTGCACGCTACTAATACATTGAGTTACGATGCCAACGGTGGTGAAGGTGGCCCGCAAAGCTCCTATACCGGCGGCACAAACCTTAACGTTTCTAAAGAAGCACCAACCAAGGAGCACCATATTTTCATTGGTTGGAATACTGCACCCGACGGCACCGGCGACAGCTATAAGGCTGAGGATGCTTATACCTTTGCTAATGACAACGGAAACGGCGGCTGTGTTGTGACCTTGTATGCTCAGTGGAAGCTTGTGGAATATACCGTAACATATGTGGCAGACGGTGAAGCTGTATCTACCGAAATGGTAGGCCACGGTAAGGATGCAACTCTTCCTGCTGTTCCTGCAAAGGACGGATACGTTGGCAAGTGGGATAGCGATGGCAAGAACATTACCGGCGATACAACAATTACTGCCGTATATACGGTGATTCCTGTTGTAAAACCCGATGAAGTGAAGCCCGAGGATAAGACCGACCTTGAGGATACCAAGAAGCAGCTTGAGGAGATGTTGAAGGACGACTCCTACACCGATGACGATAAGAAGGACATCCAAGATGCCATTGACGATATCGACGATGCCCTTAAAGTGATCGGCAATGTAGAAGCAGTTGAAGAACTCATTGACAAACTGCCGGAGAACATAACGGGGAACGACGGAGATGCAATCAAGGCGGCGGACGATGCCTACAATGCACTTTCCGACTACGAGAAATCTCTTGTAGACGAAGCTGCAAAGAAGGCACTCACCGATGCCAAGGCAGCTTTGGCAGAGCTGAACAAGCCTGCTGATCCTAACTCTCCTGCAACCGGAGATAACAGCAATATGTTCCTCTGGATTGCACTTCTCTTCATCAGCGGCGGCGCAGTAATTACACTGACCGTTGTTGACAGAAAGAAAAGAATGGCAAGCAAAAGATAAATAAATCGCATTAGTAAAGGCGGTAGTGATTTGCTCACTACCGCCTTTCATCATCCGTAGATTAAGTCTGCATTTACAATTTCTGTGGCTCTGCTGCGAATGTTATTCATCCGTCCAACCCATTCCATTTGGTTATCCACCTTGAGTTTTTCCGTCACACCCTCACGCTCTGCCATCTGTTTTACGAGCCGAGAAAACATTTCTTCTGCCTGCTTGTCGATGTCTGCAAGGTATCCGTTTAGCTTGCCGCTTGTCAGCAGATTAAGATATAACACCTTGCGGTTTTGCTTGATATATCGCAAGTGCCGTTGTCCCCATACGCCGATTTCTACGCCCTTTTCTTCTTCGGGAAGAGCAAGGTCGGGCAAGTAGTAATCGCCGTGCAGAGTGTAACTGATGCCCGTTTGTTCGTTATAAATGTGCTTTTCCATAATCACGCCTCCTTATAGATCACTTTGAATTTCTTCTGCTTTGCAACAATGATTTTCAGCAGAACCTCATCCACCGCATCAGTGTACTTACCGTTAGCAATAAGATTGTTTCTCATCTCATTCAGGCAGTTCACAACCACCCTGCGCTCAAAATCATCAAGTGCTATGTAATACTTCTTATCACGCATATCGGTCACTCCTTCAGCAAGTCTTGAAATGGGGTGTCGGTGGCAACGAAGGTGTCGTAGGTAAAGTTGGCTCCCAACCGAAACCCCATCATAAAACTGTCGAGGTTGGATTCACCGTTTACCACACTCCACGCATTTACAAAGTCAAGAAACTTTTTCTTGTTCTCACCGGAAAGTGCTTCGGTCAGAAATTCCTCGTTGAGCATCATCACTTCCATTTGCTTCTGCACGGCTTTGTTCTGCTTGGTGCTTCGTGCCTGCGGATCAATGTTGCCGTAGTAAAATTCTTCTATAAATTTTCCCATATTGTTACCTCCTTTGATTTTCTATCATAATTGTACTCAAAGGCGGTGTAATAGTCGAATGTACCGCATAAAACAGAAAAATACCGAGAAAAACCTGTTACAGTTCTTCTCGGTATTCATCTTTGCTTTTTGCCCCTTTGCAACGCCCATAAGTTAGTATTTTGAAATTACTGCCTTATGTGGCGTGTGCAAAAAAGCTAAGCGTTTTTTTTTAGTAGTGCCATTATTTTTTGTCAGGGTCACCAAGAATTCGTTTATCCTCAAAAATTGGTTCAATGTCATCGTTGTATTTACGGATTAAACGGCCGTTCTCATATACATATTCTACTTTCTTCGGTTTCTCGTCCTCTTCCCTTTCCTCTTCTGTCTGGGTTTCAGACTCCATGGCGAGACGACCTTCAGAACTTTCACCAGAAGCTTCTTCAGGCTTTTCATTTTCAGCTTCCTGCTTAGCATAATAAGGAATTATCATCAATTTTTCAATCAGAGGATAGACCGTAAAGTTGACTAAGAAGGAAATAAACGCGAAAGCTAAGAAAATCCAAAGCAAAACCAATACAATAATTAAAGCATAGGAAATAGCCAGAAGTAAATAAGAGAGTACAAACATGGCCGCAAAAATTATAAGCAGCAGCAAATTTTTTAACGCTCCCGCAAATGCGAAAATCAAGGCGTTTTTATAGATTTGAATCAGCTTCAAATCAAAGGTGACAATCATTAAAGGAATATAAAATTGCATGAACAAGGTGATTAACGCCATAAAAACGCACAAACAGAAGGGAATATAATAAAACTGATTGGTAGAAAGGTTTGCGGAATAAAAACTAATAGAAATATAAAACAAACAGAACAGCGCATAGGTAATGATGCCATGGGCCAAAAACTTTCCCCAGTTTTCTTTTACGCTGTCTTTAAAATCGCTAAAAATAAATGCATGCTCTTCCCTCGCGTAATTCCTTGTAACATAGGTCAGACCTGCCACAAAGGGAAAGATCAATACCACTGGGATTAATGCTACAAAAAGATTATTAATCCCTACCATCAATAACAGGTTCATCAACAAATAAATGATTGCGATAACCGCCACCACCGGGATCATGAACAAAAGGTTCAACTTACATAAATTAAAGAATTTACGGAAGAACACCTCGAAAAAGACTACAATTCTAGGCTTTTTCGGTCCGTCCTTATCAACGCCGGGACCCGGACGGTCATAATGGGTTAATCTGCTGAAAATCGACAATAGTATCCACTCCCTAATCTTACTCGCTGATCAATGAAAATAGCAACAAAACCATTATAACATAAAAGCTACGCTTTTTTCGCCATTGGATGACAATGATTGTAAACATTTTGAAAACGATTATTTAACAGATTGGCATAAACCTGGGTAGATGCAATATCAGCATGTCCAAGCATTTCTTGGATATCCTTTAAGTCGGCACCGTTTTGAAGCAAATGCAAAGCAAATGAATGTCGTAAGGTATGAGGTGTGATATCCTTCGTAATGCGAGCCTGCGCCGCATATCCCTTGATTATTTTCCAAAAGCCTTGACGAGTAAGACGATGGCCGTTTAAGTTTACAAACAAGGCCTGTCCATCTTTACCAACTGGATCGATAATGATTCTCCTGACTCGTGAAATATAATCGGATAATGAAGCAACAGCTTCTGCGTAAATAGGAATTATTCGGTCGCTTTTGGGGCGCCGACAATGCAACATGCCGGTTTTCAAATTAATATCCTGTAAATTTAAATCAATCAGCTCTGAAACCCGAATCCCTGTCGCATATAAAAGCTCTATCATCGCTTTATCCCGGCAGCCTTTAGGATCCATCACATTAGGCTGATCCAAAAGCAATCGAATTTCCTCACCGGTTAGAATACTTGGAGGCTTTTTCTCCGTTTTCTCACGCTTGATTTCCTTTGCGGGATTCTCTGAAGCGATGTTGATTAAAATCAGATATTGATAGAAACAACGGATTGACGCAATATTTCTGGTAACAGTTGAAGCGCTTCGACCTAATTTTTCTAAGCTTTCTATGTAGCGCTGTAAATCATCTGCTGTGACCGATGCAGGATTATCGATGTTCTCCGCTGCTAAATATATGCTGAAGTGCTCGATATCGCGCACATAGGACTGCAGCGTATTGGAGGAAACACATTTTTGATTTTTTAAATAATCCTGAAAGCCTGTCAAAAATGCCGACATCAGTTTTTCCTCCTTTGAATTTTGAATCATGATTAATCTATAAAAGAATGCTCCGCACAAAAGCCTAAAACTGAAATAGTCCAGAAAAGCAAACAGTACAAATCATATCTAATACAGCCGCAAAGGTAATCATTGTACAAGCCTTGCCCATCAGAAAAAAATACTGCTTAAAATTTATATTCGCCGTTCTATCTGCGTCTTTTTTTTGCGCGCGAAACAGCCGGACAGAAAGCTTTAAGGACTTCTCGCTGCCATACGCAATACCAATAGAAGACAAAAACATCCCCGGCAGAATTACCAGTAGATGAAATAAAAAGCCATGCCACCCATAGGAATAATAAAGGTACCCAGTCAATATTCCCAAACCAAAGCCTCTAAAAAATGTGGTAAGCGGGATCAAAAGTCCTCCCCACAAGGAACAGCCGGAAAGAAAAATTACCAATAGAAAAATAAAAGAAGATGCCAGAGAGGCAGCAAAGGTATTTCCAGCAGGCTGCTGAATCCTGGATTTAAAGTTACTGGCAAACAAAAAGTCCAGCTGCGCTAAAAGATTCTCGTCGGCATTTTTCGCCGCAATTGTCCCTAAGATCATACCAAAGAGCAAAATTACAATAAATCCCAGAAAAAGACGATGGGCCCTTACCAGTTGGAAGAATGACTTTCCTGAAGCGGTTACCTTTTGAATGGAAACTACTGTTCCCGATGCGCTTTTTCTTGATGAACTTTTCCCGGAAGGAATGACTGGAAATTTGGAAGGACGGGAAACAGATTTCATTTTCTCCGCTGCTTTAGGGCTTACATTAAAGGTCGCAAGATTCTTTTTTCGAAACATAGCCGCATACACATCCTTTTTTGATGACATTCATCTATAGGATAAGTATGCGACCATACCTTATTTTATGAACCAATTACCGTCCAAGCTCTTCGGCTCGCTTGGTGCATTGATCCATTGCATCCCATAAGCCTTCGTAGAAGCCGTGTTCCTTTAGGGCCTCCATAGCTTTTAAGGTGGTACCTCCTGGAGAAGAAACCATTTTTATTAGCTCATCCGGAGTATTCCCGGAGGACCGCAGCATCTCAGCGCTGCCCTCTAAGGTTTTACAAATTAATTCTAAAGCGGTCTTGTTTTCAATATTTTGTGCGGCGGCCCAGTCAACTACCGCTTTGGCGAACAAATAAATATAGGCGGGCGAACTGCCGTTCACCGCAATCACGGTATTCATTTTATCCTCTGTTAAAACCGCTACATCTCCCGAAGCGGCGAAGATATCCAACACCATATGGAAAACCTGATCCGTAACATTTGAGGCCTTACACAAGGCGGTAGCGCCTTTTCCTAACAACAGCGGCGTGTTAGGCATCGCTCTCACCACTGGACAAGGTGTTCCCAGAGTATTCATAATATATTCGGTGGAAATGCCCGCTGCAATGGTGACGAAAATCTTCTCCGGTGCAACCGCCTGACGAATTCCGGTTAAAACCTCTTCGTAATTTTGAGGCTTTACCGCCAAAAAAACAACATCGCACTGCTTTACGATCTCAACCGCAGAAGCCATTGCTTGAACACCGAGCTCTCCTATTTTTTCGAGCTGGAGCGGATTCAAATCGTAAGCAGAAATTGACTCCGGCTGATAACCGCCCTTTCCGATCATTCCGCGGATAATCGCAGTAGCCATATTGCCTGCGCCGATAAAACCAATTTTTAGAGTTTTCACGATTATAAGCACCTTCTTTTAACACGTGATATTATCATAATACACTTTTAAATTGAAATCAAGAAAAAACATTAGGAATAATAAGAATTTATCCATTTTTATAAATTTATGTAAAAATAGTTATGTAAACTGACAAATTAATTATGTAAACTTAATTTTGTTGACCGAAAGTGTATAAAAACACACCCGCCCTAATTACTGTATTAGAAAACGGATGTGTCTATTGGATCAATTAAAATGATTTTAAAATTTAAGATTCTTCTGCGGCCAAGGCGGCTTTTATCATAATAGCACATTCCAGACGCTTTTTCTCAAGATCACAAGAGATTTTATGAGACTTAAGAATATCTCCTTCATACTGCCAGGAATTTGCGTTACACCCCCCGCTGCAATAAAACTTAGCCCAGCAGCTTTTACAGTCATGCTTGCTGTATACATTGGACTTTGCAAACCGAAGCTTCATATCCATATTAAAGCTTCCGTCATTTAAATCACCCATTTTCCATTCCGGATTGCCCACAAACTGATGGCAAGGGTAAATTTCACCATCCGGCGTTACCGCTACATACTCATTGCCGCAACCACAGCCTCGGAGCCGTTTGATCGCGCAAGGTCCTTGATTTAAATCAATCATAAAATGGAAAAAATTAAATCCCTTTCCCTCTTTTTTTCGCTGAATTAATTCATTCGCCAGAGTTTCATATTCCTGAAATACTCTCGGCAAATCCTCCTCCTTGATGGAATAATCCAGCATGGGGTCGGAAACCACCGGTTCCACAGATACTTGATCAAAGCCCAAATCCGCCATATGAAGAACATCCTGCGTGAAATCCAGATTATATTTGGTAAAGGTTCCCCTAGCGTAATAATCTTTGTCCCCTCTGCCGGCCACCAGCTTTTGATACTGAGGGACAATTTGGTCATAGCACCCTTTGCCATTGATCTTTATTCTAAGCCGGTCATTGACCTCTTTGCGGCCGTCTAAGGAAAGCACGCAGTTTGACATTTCACGGTTAATAAACTCAATTTTATCGTCCGTGAGCAAAAGGCCATTGGTCGTAATGGTAAAACGGAAGTTTTTGTTGTATTCCTTCTCCTTGCTTCTCGCATAGGACACCACTTGTTTGACCACATCGAAATTCATCAGGGGCTCTCCACCGAAGAAATCCATTTCCAGATTGTGTCTAGTCCCGGATTTTTCCAGCAGAAAATCGACGGCTTTTTTACCGATTTCAAAAGGCATCAGCATCCGTTCCCCACCGAAATCTCCTTTCGCCGCAAAGCAATACTCACAGCGTAGATTACAGTCATGAGCTACATTTAAACACATGGCCTTTACAGGGGCAGCCGTCATCATATCGGCAAACCGCTCATAGGTATCCTCTGAAAACAATAACCCGGCTTTCTTGAGCTCCAAAAGCTCCAGGTAAGCCCCTGTCAGTTCCTCGTTACTATAGCGGCCGGATAAAGAGGCTAGCATATCCTCTGTCAATTCCGGAGGGAAAAAATCCTCATTTACATGATCCAGCAAATCAAAAGAGCAATCATCCAAAACATGAACCGCACCGCTGTTGACATCTAGGCAAATTGGAAAACCGTTTAGCTTATATTTATGTATCATTGCCATACTCTCCAATAAAATAAAATTTGACAAAAGTTAAGGGACAGTTTCCTGTCCCTTAAAAATCTTCAACTGTAAAAAATTACTTCTCACACTTCTGATTGGCAACGGTGCAAGAGGTTTTACACGCAGACTGACAGGAAGCCTGACATTCGCCGCAACCACCTTTGACTGCGCTTTCTTTCAGGTTCGCATTGTTTAAAGTTTTAATATGTTTCATGGTAACGCCATCCTTCTTGAAAAGTTCTTTTATTCATTATACCAAGATTTTAGAATAAAAACAACATCCAAAAACAAAAAATAACAATTATCTTCTTTTTGACTTTTTATTTACGCCGATCACTCCGCCAATTGCACCGGCAATCACCATTAAAAGGCCGCGCAGCAAGGATTGCTGGGTTAAAGGCTCCTGAATCGCCGCTACACTAACCAGCAGCATCAGTAAAAAGAGAAGCAGAGCGGCTAAAAAGCCAAACAATAGCCCGTTTTTCCTGGATATCCGAACACAAAGATACCCACTGAGCAAAGCGCCTAATCCGCAAATCACCAATACGATTTGCTGAATCATCTGATAGGGAATCGATTTTGCGCCCATAAAAACGAGAGCGCAGGCAATCAATCCTATCATACAGAAAACAGCGCCGAAACATGCTCCCAATACAATCGCTTTCAAAGCATCCATCATAGGATTTTCCGCACGAGAAGACTTGTCATATTTCAAATGCTTCTACCCCCTAAATAATAATCATCCTGTTAGACTATTATTATTCAGGAAGAGAAACGGATATGCTATCATTATTCCACATCGTCATGAATGGTATCGCAGCTCGCGACAGCCCATCTTTTAACACGTACCTTGCTGCGGTCTACGCCGGTCTCGATTACTAAAGAATCTGTTTCCTCTTTGATGCTGATCACTTTTCCCATAATACCGCCGATGGTAGTAATGTCATCGCCGACCTGAAGATTTTTTCTCATCTTTTCTTCCTTTTTTCTCTTCTTGGACTGGGGACGCATCATGAAGAACCACAGCGCGCCGATGACGAGAGCGTAAACCAGAACCATCAAAATGATGCTCCAGGCACCACCGCCGTTATTAGCTGTCGCCTCCTCTAAAGCAAAGCTTTTCACAATAGGACTTACATTTAACATTATAAAAAAGCACCTCCACGATTAATAGTTTGATTATAACAATAAAACGCCCACGGCGCAAGCATATTTTCAGATTCTTAATGCTAAACTTTCCCGATGCTGCCGGTAAAAGGCTTCAAACTGTCCCTGATCCAAAGCAAATCGGATTTTTTCCAGCAAGGTATTATAAAAATAAATGTTGTGCATCACAGCCAGGCGCATTCCAAGCATCTCATTAGCCTTGAACAGATGATGAAGATACGCCCTGGAATAATTTTGGCAGATGGGACAGTCGCACGCTTCGTCAATCGGCTGGTCATCTAAAATATATTTCGCGTTATTCAGGTTCCGGATTCCTGTCCAGGTGAATAGATGTCCGTGACGAGCGTTGCGGCTCGGCATTACGCAGTCAAACAGATCTATTCCCCGATAAACAGCCTCCAAAATATTTACCGGCGTTCCTACTCCCATCAAATACCTAGGCTTTTCCTCAGGCATATATGGCTCTACCGCTTCGATAATCCGATACATCTCTTGAGCGGACTCCCCCACCGCCAAGCCGCCGATGGCGTATCCGTCTAAATCCAATTCCTCAATCTGCTTCATATGCTCGACTCGAAGATCCTCATAGGTGCTGCCTTGGTTGATTCCAAACAATAGCTGATGAGGATTCAGCGTTCCATCTCTGCTGTTCAGAAGAGACATCTCGCGTTTACACCGGCGAAGCCAGCGGGTGGTCCTAGCAACAGATTTTTTAACATAATTGTACTCGGCAGGATTTTCGATACATTCGTCAAATGCCATGGCAATAGTAGAGGCCAAATTGGATTGGATATGCATACTTTCCTCAGGCCCCATAAATATTTTTCTTCCATCGATGTGGGAAGCGAAGGTGACGCCTTCTTCCTTAATATTCCGCAAAGAGGCCAAGGAAAACACCTGAAAGCCGCCGCTGTCTGTTAGAACAGGGCCCTCCCATCGGGTAAACTTCCGGATTCCTCCAAGCTCCTTGACCACCTTATCTCCTGGACGCAGATGAAGATGATAGGTATTACAAAGCTGAACCTGACACTTTAACTCCTTTAAATCCAAAGCAGAGACAGCTCCGCGGATCGCCCCACAGGTAGCCACATTCATAAACGCCGGTGTTTGTACCGTACCATGCACGGTGGAAAAGGCGCCCCGCCTAGCGCGGCCCTCTTTCCGTTTTAATTCATACATAAACACACCTCAAAAATAATCAATCGCATAACGGTTTTATTATAAACGTTTCTGTAAGTTCCGTCAATAAAAAGACGGTTTACCGGTATTCAAAAACGTCAAAAAGGCCGCCTGGCCAGGCAGCCTTTTTGACAGTGACAAGAAAATGAAAATTTGTATGCGAAATAACTTGTAAGCAAATTTAATAAAGTGTTTTAGGCGTTTGCCAAAGCGGCACCCATAGCCTTGCAGGCTTCGACAGCCTCATCATCGGGAGCTTCGTTTGCAATCACAAAATCACAAATCAAATTAGCTCCAGCCTCGTGACAGACGGATTCCCAATTTCTCATCCATTCACCGTCGCCCCAGCCGTAGGAGCCGAACAAAGCGATTTTTTTATCCCTAAGCTCACCTTCAACGGAAGAAAACATGGGCTGAAATTCAGATTCTTCCAATTCCTCAGCGCCCATAGAAGGACATCCAAAAGCAACGGCATCGGCATGATTAAAGTCCTCCGGTGAAAAACCAGACGCAGTATAGAGAACAGCGTCAGCACCGGCATTCTTGGCCCCTTCCAAAACGGCGTTAGCCATTGCCTCCGTGTTTCCCGTTCCACTCCAATATACAACAGCAATTTTACTCATGAAAATCATCCTTTCAGTTTTATTCTCAATTAAGCCGCTACTGTCAATTTCAAAATTGAAACGCCCCGCAAAAAGCAATCGCAGTAAACCGAAGTGCATTTTTTATATTTTTGAAAAAGCTTTTTACAAGCCGTCTCATCAGAATAAACCTTCCAGCAACCGCAATATTTGCAGTTTTTTCCTTTGTTTTCAATAAACCCAATAACATCTTCAAAGGGATAGCTTAAAAACAAACCGATTTCGTGAGGGAAAGCGCCCTTTTCTTTAGTTCGTCTAGATAATAAAGCGATCGATTGTTCAGGATCCCGGGGGTCATATCCGACGGACTCTAAAAATTCAGAAATATTGGGGCTTGCCCAATCCTGTTTTAGCTTATCCGCCCGATAGACATAAACAAGCGATTTTCCTCGGCCAGAGCTTAATATTGTCATTCTTACCCCTTTTTCCCAGCACCGTTCATTCCAATGCTTTATTCTCTCTAAAAGATAATCCAACGATAAATAGGAATAATTGAACAAGCTGCCAGACTTCAATCCAGCCAAAGTTGGCGCACAATACCGCACCAAAGCTTCTTCCAGCATAAACGCTCTCCTTTAACGCTTTATATTAGTTCGAACTAACCCGTTTTCCCAATAAAAACTATATGATATATAAATTAAATCGTTTTCGAGGTTAGGTAAAACTAACTACGTGACTAAGTATAGCAGGAGCTCTCCCTCTTGTCAACACTTTCGCAGTATCTTACCGTCGGCTAAAATTTTCTAGTTCATCGATCTCTTGGAGATATCGGCTTTTGATACATTGAGAGGTTTTGCCGCTGATATCATTCAAATACTGTTTTTTATCTATCCCCAGTGTTTTTATAAAAGAGGAATACCGCGCAAACGATTGCAAAGCTTTTTCATCTGATTGCGGTCTGATTCCGCAACCTAAAATAACTTGTTTTGTTAGATTTTGTTGGTGGAAAACCACTTAGGAATGGCTATAATGTAGATTAGGAGGTATGAAATATATGAAAAATAGGAATTTTTGTATTTCTAGGAATCTAACTGTCCTACGGCAGATACACAAATACTCCCAAGAGGAGGTCGCTGAGAAAATTGGGGTTTCCCGGCAAGCGGTGGCAAAATGGGAATCCGGTGAAACTGCTCCTGATCTTATTAACTGCGACGCTTTGGCGGAATTATATAATGTTTCCGTAGACGATTTAATCCACTTTGACCAGTCTAAAGAAAAGATTGAGATCCCGCCGAAAGGAAAACATATTTTTGGAACGGTAAAGGTTGGAGAGCGCGGACAAATTGTCCTTCCCAAAAAGGCAAGGGATATTTTTCATATTAAGCCCGGTGATCTTCTGGTTGTTCTTGGTGATGAAGATCCGGAACGAGCTGGAATCGCCTTAGTCCATGGAGATTCCTTTCTGAAATCTATGGAGTTTCTGCAAAAAGCTGTTCGCCCGGCCGAGGCCGACAAGGAGGATAACAATCTATGAAATTGCTTTCTGTCAATCATCTGTCGAAACGCTATCCGGGATTTGCGCTGCAGCAGGTTTCTTTCTCAGTATATCCCGGGCGGATTATGGGGCTGATTGGAAAAAACGGCGCTGGAAAAAGTACAACCCTGAAATCGATTCTCAATATGGTGCATCCTGATTCCGGTGATGTCAAAATGTTTGGTATGGATTTCTATCAGCATGAAAAGGAATGTAAACAGCAAATCGGAGTGGTATTCGGCGGGGTCGATTTTTACCCTTTGAAAAAGCTTTCCTCTATTACAGCGGTTACTCGTCGGTTTTATAGCGCCTGGGATCAGGAAAAATACGAGCACTATCTTAAGCTTTTCGATTTGGACGATGAAAAAAAATTTAAAGAGCTTTCCAATGGCATGAAAGTTAAATATTTATTGTCTTTGGCTCTTTCCCATCATGCGAAACTGCTGATTCTCGACGAACCTACCAGCGGATTGGACCCGGTTTCGAGAGATGAGCTTCTGCATATTTTCAAAAGAATCACAGCGGATAAAGCCCGAGCGATTTTGTTTTCTACGCACATCACCTCAGATTTAGACCGATGCGCCGACGATATTACTTACATTCAAAATGGTAATGTATTAAAAAGCGCGGATAAAGATGCCTTTCTCCGCTCCTTCGACCATTTAAGGACATCAGAGGATAAACAGCCTCTAACCTTGGAAGAAATTATGCTGAGGACAGAGAGGAGTGATTTTGATGAAACTGCTTTATAAAGAATTTGCTTTGGCCGCCCACCCTTCCCTGTTTATTTTTACTTTTCTCGGATGCCTGGTGATCGTTCCGGCTTATCCATATTCAGTGATTTTTATGTTTGGCTGTCTTGCGCCATTTATTACGTTTATGTTCGCAAGAGAGAATAACGACGCTTGGTTTACCGCTATATTGCCGGTAAAAAAACGGGAAACCGTCAAAGCGAAATGTATGTTGATTATTGCCGTCCAATTAGGTCAGCTAATTATCTCAGTTCCTTTCGCTGTTCTAAGGAATATTTTGTCCATACCGAATAATCCGGTTGGCATGGATGCCACTGTCGGCTGGTATGGGTTTGGATTCATAATATTCTCGGTATTCGATCTGGTATTCTTCCCTACGTATTATAAGTCAGGATACAAGGCGGGAAAAGCATTTTTACTGGCGATGATACCAGTGGCTTTATTAATGGCTTGTACCGAGGGAATTATCTATGTTCCTCACCTTTCCTGGCTGGACAGCAGCGATCCAGAAAGCTTGCTCCGACAGCTCCCGGTCTTGGGAGCGGGTATTCTTATATATGTCGTCAGCGTTTTTTCAGCGTATCATATTGCGGTCAAACGGTATGAAAATGTAAATCTATAGGAAAATTAGAACCCCCCGGCTCTCAAAGCTGGGGGATTCGTTTTATTTGTTATGCTTCCTTTAATTTTCTTCTTTTGCTCCGCTCACGATAGAGTAATACGCTTTGGAGGTAATCCGGTAAACCAGGATATAGAACAAAGCAAAAACCAGATAGCATAAGACAGTCACTAAAATCAATAGCTTGGTATTGGTGAGGCCAAACAATACTAAGAGCTTTGAGATCATGGGAAACGCAAAAGTTAAATGCAGTCCAGCGGCAATCAGCGGCAAAAAGAACACCGTTAAGACCTGCGAGTTGATGCTCTTTCTGATTTCTTTTTTAGTCATCCCCACCTTCTGCATAATACCAAATCTTGATTGGTCCTCATAACCCTCTGATATTTGCTTATAGTACATAATCAGAACTGCGGCGAATAGGAAAACGATACCTAAAAGCAGCCCAAGGAAAAACAAGCCGCCATTATTAATGTAGAATTCCGTGCGGTTCGCGGCAATGCTTTCCGTCATAATGGCGAAATAGCTTTCCGTATCATTAGGTGGAAGCTCTGATATTTTTTCTTGGATCTCTGCATCAACCTTTATTTGGGTTTCATCGTCACAATCCATATCAAAGCCATAATGCCAGAACAAGGAAAACCTGGAGTTTCCATAGCTGTCTGTAAGCTGAAGCAAAGGAGTTAAATACTCCTCATAGTCAGGAACGAACAGATAAAGCGAAGGATTCGTCACCCCCGGCGACATATTAAAATCCGAAAAATTAGTTGTGGCCTTCTTTATTTTGATAGGGCCTGTATTTTCCATCATAATGGTATCCCGCGAGAAATCCTGTGCTGTTGAGTACGCGATGGCTTCTCCTGGCTTAAGCACCTCATTGCTTTGGGTGAGACGGTTGTAATCCTCAATAGGAACTACGTTCAGATACCACATTTCGGATACATCGTTTCCCGAATTATAAAATTCCTCCTCACCGATCCTTAAGGTATCCTGTTCCCAGTAGCCAACAGAAGAGGCACAGCGGTAATTCAGTACATTTTTCATTCCCTGATGATGGTCCTGAACTGCTTGCTCCGACAGCTTTATAATCGCTTCCGGTTTATCGGATTTTCTTAAGGTATCCAAATCGCTTACCAGAGCTTCTACAGTAAAATTACGGGGATAACGGGTTCTTAAGCTGTCTTCCGTACCCAGGTAAAGACAAACCGTTGTAGACAGCATTACCAGCACCATTGTATATAAAATGCAAATCGAAGCCAGACCCGCTCCGTTTCTTTTCATGCGGTATACCATGGAAGAAACCGAAACAAAATGATTGGTTTTATAGTAATATTTTTTATTCTTTTGTAAAACCCTGCAAATTGCCACAGACCCCGAAACGAAAATAAGATAGGTTGAAACGATCACCATAATAACTGCGGCAAAAAACCATACCAGAGCTTCCACCGGATCCTCAATGGTTACGGCGATAAAATAGGCGGCGCCTAAGATGACGATGCCGGCCAGAGCCAAAAACCAATTGGCCTTAGGCGGCCTTTCTCCTGCGTTTTCACTGTGAATCAGTTCAATTGGATTGGTTAAGTGAATCTGCCGCAACGCATTCAAGAGAAGAAGGAGAAAAATAACAGCGAACAAAAGCAGTGTCCGCAGGATCGCATCAGGGCCTAAAGAAAGCGAAAACGTAATGTCGCCGTTTACCAGATTGACCATTCCCAGTTCCGCAAGCTTGGAAAGAAGAATGCCAAAAAACAAGCCGGCAATCAGCGCAATCCCGGCGACGATAAGGCTTTCCCATAAAAGGATACGAGCCAGATTCCCCTTCCCCATTCCTAAAATATTATACAAACCAAATTCCTTTTTTCGCCTGCGAATCAAAAAAGAGTTGGTATAAAAGAGAAAAATCAGGGCAAAGGCGCCGATTACCCAGCTTCCGAAGGACAGCATCGACTGCAAGGTCATACCGCCCCTCATTTCCTCGAGCACCGGACATTCGCTGAGAAAGGAAACCACATAAAACATCATGACCATACCCACGCAGGTGAGAAGATACGGCGTATACAGCCTCCTGTTTTTGCGGATTCCCGACCAGGCAAGCTTAAGATAAAAACCGCGCTTCATCGTCTATCACCGCCAGTCGCAAGCATGGTAAGGGTATCGGAGATCTTTTGATACAATTGCTGATTAGTATTGTTTCCCCGATAAAGCTGGTGAAATACCTCTCCATCCTTGATAAACAGCACTCTTCCCGCGTGACTGGCCGCCTTCACAGAGTGAGTGACCATAAGGATTGTCTGTCCGTTGCGATTGATCTCACTGAACAGACTTAACAGCTCGTCGGTAGACTTAGAATCCAACGCGCCAGTCGGCTCATCCGCCAAAATCAAACGTGGTTCGGTGATCAGTGCTCTGGCGACCGCGGCACGCTGCTTTTGTCCCCCTGAGACCTCATAAGGATATTTTCTTAAAATTCCCGTAATTCCAAGCTGTTCCGCGATGGGAGCAAGGCGGCGCTCCATTTGTGATGGATTTTTCCCCGCCAGTACCAGCGGCAGATAAATATTATCCTCAATGGAAAAGGTATCGAGTAGATTGAAATCCTGGAATACAAAGCCCAAATTGTCACGGCGAAAGGCGGAAACCGCCGATTCCTTAATCTTGGAAAGGTTTTGTCCGTCTAAACTAACTACACCGCTGGTAGGCTTATCCAAGGCGGCTAAAATGTTTAAAAGAGTGGTTTTGCCCGACCCGGATTCTCCCATAATAGCTACGTATTCTCCCTCTTCTACACTGAAGGACACGTTTTTTAAAGCCTCTACCTTATTCCCACCGAATCGGGTGGTATAAATCTTTTTCAAGCTGTTTACTTCTAGAATACTCATTACTTTCCTCCTGTATCTGTGATCGTGTCCCTATTATAGCAGAAAGGGGAAATGCGCCTCCATAGAATCGGCTTACATTTCCCCTTGTACTTCTTACATTTTCGCAAGTAATTATTCAAACTCTACTTTTTTTCGCTCCAGTTGAATGCGGATTACTGTACCGCTTTCCAACGAAGAATTTGCGGTAATCGTATGGCCTAAATTGCGGCAGATTCTTCGGCAAAGATAAAGTCCAATACCACTGGCTTTTTTATCGCTTCTTCCGTTATATCCTGTGTAGCCCTTTTCAAAAATTCGAGGCAGATCCTCTGGGGCAATTCCGATGCCAGTATCACGTATGCATAAAGTTTTGGGGCTTTCCAAATCAATGGCAACGCTGCCAGAGGGCGTATATTTCAATGCATTGGAAAGCACCTGCTCTAAAACGAACAAAAGCCATTTTTCATCTGTCAGCACAGTAGTATTCAAAGGATGATAACGCAGCTGAATTTTTTTATTGATAAATTGAGAAGCGTATTTTTTCACCGCTTGCTTGACGATTCTATCCAAGTCATACTCTTGAATTACATAATCTGTGCTTGCTGAGTCCAGACGAAGAAACATCAGTACCATTTCCACATACTGCTCAATGCGAAATAAATCGTCGGATAGCCTTCTGGAAAAAGAAGAATCCTCATTTTGCAGATGCAGGCGCATAGAAGCGATAGGCGTTTTGATCTGGTGAGCCCAAATCGTGTAATACTCTACCATATCCGCGTAACGAATGCTCATTTGATTTTCCAACTGTCTTTGCTCTTCACGAAGCTGCTGAATCAATTGCTGGTAGTCTATGTCATCTTGTGTAACTGCTTCTGGAAAATCTTCCATTACGGCAGCCGTCATCTCTTGAAGCTTCTGAAGCTTTTTGTGCTTCCGAAAGGCCTTCTGAAAGTCAAAAAGCAAGTATCCAGCGCCTAATGTTGCGCAGATTCCAGCTGGATAGAGCACAGCTTCCACCGGCAGATGGTAAAGCGCAAAAACACAGATAAAAATAATGGAGAATAAGATAAAAACGCCGGTTCCGGCCCTTCGCTGCTTAAAATAAAAGAAGAAAAAACGCATAAAAATCCTTTCCCGGTTTATCAGCTGATCAAGTATCCTATACCGAATTTTGTGGTGACAAACTGTGTCAAGCCCGCGGATTCCAATTTTTTCCGAAGCCGCGTTATATTTACTGTTAAGGTGTTGTCATCAACAAAGCTGTCGGTTTCCCACAATTGCTCCATCAGCTTCTCTCTGCTGACTACCTTCCCCTTGTTTTTCATTAGGGTGAATAAGATGCGGTATTCATTTTTTGTCAAGGAGATCACCTGATCCTGGTAGACCAAGGTGTTATCTCCAGTGTTCAGCATAGCCCCATGATGCTCCAGGATTGGAAGTGTTTCTCCAAAATCATAGGCTCTCCGTAATAACGCTTGTATTTTTGCGATCAGAACGCTTTGATCAAATGGCTTGGAAATAAAATCGTCCGCCCCCATGTTCATGGCCATTACAATGTTCATATTGTCAGATGCGGAAGAAATAAAAATAATCGGCACTTTAGAAGCTTTGCGGATTTCCTGGCACCAATGATAGCCGTTAAAAAACGGAAGAGAAATATCCATTAGAATCAGATGAGGCTCATAATCCGCAAAGTCCTTCAATACATTTCTGAAATTTTGTACGCACTTAGCTTCGAGCTCCCATAGCTTTGCTTGTTCTTTGATCGCCTCGGCGATTCCCATGTCATCCTCAACAATTAAAATACGATACATACTTTTGCCTTTCTGTTCGGATTTGATGTTTTAAGCATGTGATATTTCCTTTTATTCTAGTTTCCATTTTTACTATTATACGACATTGCATAATGGGCGGCAAGTCTTAGTTGGCTGAAATATCTCTGGCTGTTCGGATGCGAAATCAAAACGACTTCGCGCTGCGTTTCATCACCAGTAATCCGAACCAAAGAAATTAAATTAAAAAAGAAAAGCGGCAGCTGCATTCTATTGGATACGGCTGCCGCTTCTTGATAATTTGTCGGGTTTTATAGTATCAGCATGCTATCACCAAAAGAAAAAAAACGATACCTTTCCTGTACCGCGGTTTTGTAGGCCTGCATAGTATGGTCATAGCCCGCAAATGCTGAAACCAACATAATTAAGGTGCTTTCAGGCAGGTGGAAATTGGTAATCAATCCGTCCAGCACCTTAAATTCATAACCAGGATATATGAAAATATTTGTCCATCCTTCACTCGCTTTGATCTGGCCTTCAAAAGTTGCTACAGATTCCACAGTACGACAGCTGGTAGTTCCGACTCCGATCACTCTGCCGCCGTTTTTCTTTGTTTCCAAAATTAAATCAGCAACTTCCTGACTGATTTCGTAATGTTCCGAATGCATTTTATGTTCTGTAACATCATCTACTTTCACAGGTCGAAAGGTACCAAGTCCTACATGCAGCGTTACAAACCCTAAGCGGATTCCTTTATTTTTCAGCTTTTCCAATAATTCAGGCGTGAAATGCAGACCAGCCGTGGGTGCGGCGGCACTTCCTAATTCCTTAGAATAGACGGTTTGATAACGCTCTTTATTCTCCAAACGCTTTGTAATATATGGCGGAAGGGGCATCTGTCCGATTCGATCTAATATATTATAAAAATTTCCCTCTTTAGGATCGAACTCAAACCGAATAACACGATTTCCTCCTTCAACCACTTCTAGGACCTCTGCCTTCAGCAAGCCATTGCCAAAGATAAATCTAGCGCCGGGTTTCGCTTTTTTTCCAGGTCCCGCCAGAACCTCCCACACGTTTTCTTCTTTGTGCGTCAGAAGCAAAAATTCAACCTGAGAGCCTGTCCCCTCTTTGATTCCATAAATGCGCGCCGGAAGGACTCGCGAATCATTCAAAATCAGACAATCTCCGGGATTTAAGAACTCTATGATATCATAAAAATGCCGGTGCCCTATGCTGCCTGTTTTTTTATCCAAAACCATCAATCTGGAATGGTCTCTTGGCTCAATTGGCGTTTGAGCAATCAGTTCTTCTGGTAAATCATAATAAAAATCACTAGTTTTCATAATGGCCTCCAAGGTTTTTTTCTAAATCCATCCAAGGTTACGATTCTTTTAGTATAATCTCTTTTAAAAAAATTGACAACATATCGGAACAATGGTATGATTAGTATCAAAGAAAAATACGAAACCTAAGATAGAGGTGCGTCTTTAGATGATTAGCTGGTTCGAGGTTGCCGAAACCGCAGACATCCAGTAAAAGGCTTTGGTCGCCGAAGGAAAAGAGTTGGCAGCCCTTTTCCTGGGTGCATTAGCGAACAGCGGTGCAACTGTCATCATGAATTTATGATGGAGAGCTATCTGTGCATTACCGCAAAATAATATTTCTATAAATGCGCGGGGAGCTTCTTTATTATATTGGATTGATGACCGGTTTACAACCGGTTTTTCTTTTTATTTGGTGTTTTTCTATCGTTTCGATTCATAAAATTATTCAGGAGGCTTTCATTTATGAAACAATATCGCGTAGGAATTATTGGCGCCACAGGCATGGTCGGACAGAGATTTGCTTCTTTGTTGGAAAACCATCCTTGGTTTACAGTAACCGCGTTAGCGGCCAGCTCCCGTTCTGCCGGAAAAACATATCAGGAAGCGGTGGGCAGCCGTTGGGCAATGGCTACACCGATTCCCGCCGCTATGAAAGATATGATAATCCTCGACGCCCAAAAGGATGTGGATAAGGTTACCGCCCTGGTAGATTTTGTTTTCTGCGCGGTCGACATGAAAAAGGATGAAATCAGGGCGTTGGAGGAAATGTACGCAAAAGCGGAATGTCCTGTCATGTCCAACAATTCCGCCCACCGCAGCACTTCCGACGTTCCTATGATTATCCCGGAAATCAACGCTGACCACGCTAAGATTATACCCGCCCAAAGAAAACGGCTTGGAACGAAGAAAGGCTTTATTTCTGTAAAATCCAACTGTTCTCTTCAGAGCTATGTGCCTGCGGTCAATGCCATGATGGATTTAGGCGTAACTAAAGTATTGGCATGCACCTATCAAGCGATCTCCGGCGCTGGCAAAACGTTTCAAACATGGCCCGAGATGGTGGATAACGTCATTCCCTATATTGGCGGCGAAGAGGAGAAATCTGAGCAGGAGCCGCTGAAAATCTGGGGCCATATAGAAGATGATAAAATCGTTAACGCCGTTTCTCCTTCGATTACCTCGCAATGCATCCGCGTGCCAGTTACTGACGGCCACACCGCAGCAGTATTCGTTTCCTTTGAGAAGAAGGCTGAAATGGAAGAAATCATCGAAAAATGGGAAAGCTATCGCGGCAGGCCTCAGGAATTGAATCTTCCCAGCGCACCCAAGCAATTTATCCACTATTTCCGCGAAAACGACCGTCCTCAAATCAAAAGCGAGAGAAATCTGGAAGGCGGTATGGCGGTTTCTGTGGGCAGACTTCGTCCGGACACTCAATATGATGTTAAATTTGTTTCTATGTCCCATAACACGCTCCGAGGCGCAGCTGGCGGTGCTGTGTTAATGGCGGAACTTTTATGTGCGGAAGGCTATCTAGATTAAATGGAAAGCTGCTGAGAAAAAGGAGATTTACTTATGAAAAAGACAGTTTTTACTGGGTCCGGCGTTGCGATCGTGACCCCTATGCATCAGGACGGCACTGTTAATTTCGAAGAACTGGGACGGGTTCTGGAATTTCAAATTGAAAACGGTACCGACGCTATCATTATCTGTGGTACTACCGGAGAATCCGCTACCTTAAATCATGAAGAGCACTGTCAAGTAATCCGTTACGCGATTGAAAAGGTAAATCACAGGATTCCCGTCATCGCTGGTTCGGGGAGCAATGATACCGCCTATGCCATTGAGCTTTCCCAAGAGGCGGAAAAAATGGGAGCCGACGCCTTGCTGGTTGTGACTCCTTACTACAACAAAACCTCCCAGGCTGGCTTAATTAAGCATTATCACATGATCGCCGACAGCGTAAACATTCCTATCATTGTTTACAATGTTCCTTCCCGTACCGGTTGTGCGATTCAGCCCCAAACTTATGTGGAGCTTGCCAAGCATCCGAATATCTGCGGAATAAAGGAAGCGAACGGAAATATAAGCGCTATTGCGCAGACGATAGCTTTATGCGGCGATATGATTGATATTTATTCCGGGAACGACGATCAGGTAGTTCCGATCATGTCTTTAGGAGGGAAAGGGGTAATTTCTGTATTTGCCAATGTATGCCCTAAGGAATCCCATGATTTAACCGAGGCGATGCTCCAGGGGAATATGAAAAAGGGTGCCGAGCTTCAGTTAAAATATTTAGAGCTGATGAACGATCTATTTATGGATGTGAATCCGATTCCGGTGAAGGAAGCAATGAATATGATGGGCTTCCAATGCGGTCCTTGCCGTATGCCCTTGGTTGAAATGAGCGATGCCGCCAAGGCAAAATTAAAAGACTGCTTGAGGCGTTATGGATTGATTCAGTAAAATTTATTACGGGGGACGTAAAAAATGACCAGAATTATCATGAGCGGCTGTACTGGAAAAATGGGACGTGTCATTACTGCCGCTGTAAAAGAAAAAGCGGATTGTAAAATTGTGGCAGGAATCGATTTGAGGGTACCGGAGCAAAGCGAATATCCGGTGTTTTCCTCGCCGGAGGAGATGCAAATCGAAGCGGATGTGGTCATTGATTTTTCTAACCCTACCGCTCTCCCCTCTTTGCTCCGATATGCCGAAAAAAGCGGGATGCCCATGGTATTGTGCACTACCGGTTATTCAGAACTCCAGGTAGCTGAAATTAAGGAAATGTCCCAAAAGGTTCCAATTTTCTATTCTGGAAATATGTCTTTGGGAATTAATTTGCTGATTGAACTTTCTAAAAAGGCTGCTCAAGTCTTTGGGAATGCATTTGACGTGGAGATTGTAGAAAAGCACCATAATCAAAAAATCGATGCTCCCAGCGGTACTGCTTTAATGATCGCCGATAGCATTTCGTCCGTTATGGAGGAATCTCCTAAATATGTTTATGACCGTCATTCCTTCCGGCATGCAAGAACAAAAAATGAAATTGGAATTCATTCTGTACGAGGCGGATCGATCGTAGGCGAGCACGAAGTGATTTTTGCGGGCCACGACGAGATTCTTACAATTTCTCACTCCGCCCAATCTAAGGAAATTTTCGCCATGGGTGCATTGAACGCCGCTGTATTTCTGGCAAAGCAAAAGCCGGGATTATATGCAATGTCCGATATGCTTCGTGATTAAAAGGAGGCCGATCTTATGAGCCAACGCGCAACTGTAACCACTACTGATGGAATCACCTTAATCACCATGCCTAATGTACCTGCTGATATCGATTTTGTCGCGAAAATTTTTGAAAATATTGCTTCATTGGGAATTAATGTAGATATGATTTCTCTAACTCCTCCCCAGGGGGCGAATATCGATCTTTCCTTTACCATCAGCGACGATGACTTAGGAAAGCTTTTGGCCTATAATGCAGAACGGCGCAGCAAGGGCGAATCAAGCATACAGCCAGTGGTATCCAGCGGGAACTGTCAGATTTCTGTTTGCGACGAAGCTATGGAAACTACTCCTGGCATGGCTGCCAAGGTATTTCGAGCTGCCGCAAAGGCCAGCGCAGATATTCGGATCATTACTACTTCAGAGGTACAAATTACTCTATTAGTCACACAAGCAGATTTTGACGCTGTCTACGAAGAAATCAAGTCAACTTTGGCTTAACCCTCGTTTATTGACGGCTTTGTATGTAAAGCTATCTGACTTTAGATTTCAATTTTATGCTCCATATTTTTATTTGACGCTTATTTATAGGTAAAAATTAAATTTACAAATAGAAAGCGCTTAAAAGGAACCGCGTATGTTTCACCCGGAAACATACGCGGTTCCTTTTAAGCGCTATGAATTAAAAAAACATACAGCAGCACCTTGTCTAATTCCCTGAAAGTCTTGTGAAGCCAAATAACTTTACGAGACTTTCGGAGCGGTTATTTGGGGATAATTTATTTCCAGGAAAAACTAACAGTTTCAATCCGAGATCATGAGATCCGGATTTTCAGAAAAATGCTTTAAAATAACAATTGGGTCGCAATCAGAAGGATTGGTAAAGGTTACTCCCGCCTGGGCGGCTTCTGCCGATACAAAAAACTCATCATTTGTTAACTGGCCAAAACGAATCATCGCCGGTGATTCAATGTTCCAAACGCCGCATTTCCCATGTCCCTGAATAGTGATAAAGCCATAGGCGGCGCTGTCTCGAATCGTAACCGTAGCTCCTGGCAAAATCGTCAGGCGTTTTGCACAAACGGTAGGACATTTATAACAGATCCATTCCTCTATGAAGCCTTCTTTCTCCATCTCCTCAATCGGACGCACCGGCTTCGGCGCCATAAAACGGTGCTTATGAAACTCTGGATCTACATTTTTTTCCCAGTCAATCACATCCACCAGATAATCAAAATTACCAATTTCTTCTTTCGGAGTATTTTTCCACAGCAAATCCTCCGTCACTGTATGGTGTCCAAACAGCACAGACTGATACATAGCATAAACATCTGACGCAAACTGAGGCTCATAAGTACAGAGGCTTCCCGGTGCGTGCAATACTCCAGGAGGAACATCCCAGCCGGTATCCAACGTCAGCTTATAAGACTTTGCTAAGCTTAAAAGCTCGTTATCTCCTTTGGTAAAGTTTTTCAGAGCCTCTTTGACCTCCTCTTTCGATACATCCTCGTTAAGCCCGAAAAAGGTATAAGCAAACTCTCCGTTATGATTGTTCTGCTGTGCCGGGAAAAAATACATTTCCGGTTTTCCGGACTCCCCTACTCTTGCGGCATGCTGATCACGATGGTGGATGTGATGTGGTAACGGACCTAAATTGTCAAAAAACTTTGAAAACATCGGCCATCTGCCATATTTTTCCCAAAGCGCTTCACCAATCAGGTTTCCTTTTAAGGAGCTTACCGCATCCCTTAAAAGAACCTGCGTGCTGCCATCCGCCGACACAATGTAACTCAACCCCTCATCAGCTGGAGTACCAGGGCCGTTATCTGCAGGCGTTGTGGAAGCGAACCATCGTTCATCAATAGCTCCTCTCTCTGTGCCGTACACATATAAATCTCTGGGATCCAACTTTAACCTTTGTCCCGGCCGGCAGAACGATCTGGGAACCCATGTTGGCTTTAAGCGAAAAATACCTTTTCCCTCTTGAAATAGCGTTTCAAAAACATTCATTACAGCTTCGACTCCTTCATCATGTTTTTGGACATAATTATTTTCTTCTGCTTATTTACAGCAAAAGACTCTGGAGCACCTTAGAATGTGGTTGAAACAATTTCCGATGAAAGCAATGCTGTTCTAAAAACGTTTTTTTAGAATTGGATTTATTATACTCGCCCGTTTTGTAAAAGTCAACAGAATATTATATTAAATAAAATATTTTTATTTTTTATAATTTTTTTGTTGACTTATCGTTCTAAGTGTGGTAGATATAAAATATAATTTTAAACAAAAAACGTTTTTACATATGAATTTATACAAAAATTGTAGTAAAAGATTTTTTACGATGTTAATACGATTTTAAATTTAAATTACTATTAGCAACGCATTTTCCGTCAAAGTATACATTTAAAAACAATATTTATTGTGAATTTTTATGCGATATTCTACAGGAAATCTGTAGAATATCGCATTTTTTATTCTCTTTATTTGTTTCCTTTTTTTGTCTAACAAATCATAATTCCGCGTACAGCTAATATATATGAAATAACCGGCATCCTTTTCAGAAAATCGTTTCGTCACATTGGGATCCCTTTGAGCTTTTTATAAAATGGATCGCTTTCAATTAAGGAGGACCTGTATGAAAAGATACTCTGTTGTTCAAATTGGTTTAGGCGCCCGGGGAATAACTCATTTAAAAGGGTTTCAGAACCATCAGGCTCGAATCGAAATCGCCGGTATCTGCGATTTACAGCCGGAACGTGTGGAGGCTGTCGGGAACCAATTTCAAATCCCGCAAGAGCGTTGGTACCGCAGCGCGGTTGAAATGCTAGAGAAGCTGCAGCCTGATATACTCTCTTTCTGTACCTTGCCCGATACAAGGCTGGAGTTGGTCCAGTTAGCCGCCCGTACAGGAGTAAAAGCAGTTTGTATGGAAAAACCAATGGCGACCTCCTTGTCCGAAGCAAAAGAAATGACGGAAATTTGCAAAGAGCATCATATCAAGGCAGTTGTATGCCATCAGCATAAATATTTAAAGAATTTTCAGATCCTGGAAAAAATACTGAAAAGCGGAGAACTAGGTACAATTGAGCGGATCAACGCCGAATGTCAGCCTTGGCTCTCGCAGCTTGGCACTCATTATATGGACTATGCCATTTGGGCCAACAGCGGAATCGGACCTGTCAGCGTTGTCGGTCACGTTCATGGGAAGGGGCTGCTTTCCGACAGCCATCCCTCCCCTGATTATTTCTTAGGGGAAGCGGTTATGGCAAATGGAGTCCGTTCCACCTTGCAATTCGGATATTTTTCCAAAAAATTTCACTCTCACGCTGAAGATTATCAGGCTAGCGTCTATCCGATTGATTTTTGGGAGGATGACCGCTTGACGGTTTACGGAAGCACAGGCTATGCATGGGCTGAATGCAGCGGAAGCTGGGGCGCTTTTACTGCCGCAACAAACGGATCTATCCTCAGCGGAAAAGAAAATGGATTCCGCGACGAACTAGAGCATCCCATAGGTCAGACAAAATATACAGAAGATCTTATTCGCTGGCTCGATGACGATGCTCAAATCCATCCTTGCAATATCCAACAGGCCTTTGCGGGATATGAAGCACTGGAAGCAATGTGTATCAGCGCGTTGGAGCACCGGCGTGTTGATCTTCCGATGAAACTGGAACTAGGAGGTGATATCAACGAACGGATGCGTCGGGAACTGCCAGAGGTCCTGCGCAAAAAGCTTCCCTAAGCGCAAGTGCCGCCGGGATAAGTAAAAATAAAATATCCGTCGGTGGTAAATCGGTCTTATCACCATTTATGGAAAGGAAGAGTTTGGGATGACCTATAATTACCGCGATAAGCTTCGCCGTACTCTCATGGATATGCACATCGAAAACTGGAATCCGGAATTTATGTCCCAGTTTGACCCTGAAGCCTATTTTGAAAGCTTGAAAATCGCAAAGATTAACGCGCCAATGATTTATATTCAGTCCCATGTGGGCTTGTGCTATTGGCCTACCAAATCCGGAGAGATGCATAGCGGATTGATTGGCAAGGAAGATGCTATGAAAAGGCTTTTCGACCTATGCCATGACGACGGTATGGCTGTCGTAGCCTATTACAGCATTATTTATAACAACTGGGCCTATCATGAGCATCCGGAATGGCAGATGCGTGATCTGGAAGGAAGAGGTTCCAGGGCAACTGGTAAACGCTATGGCCTGTGCTGTCCCAACAATATGGAATACCGGGATTTCATTCGCACGCAAATGGCCGAATTCTGCGACTATTTTGATTTTGAGGGTATTTTCCTGGATATGACTTTCTGGCCCATGGTCTGCTATTGTGACGAATGCCGCGCTCGCTGGGAAAAAGAGGTGGGCGGCCCTATGCCCAAGGTGATTGACTGGAAGGATGACCGTTGGAATCTTTTCCAGCGCAAGCGTCAGGAATGGATGGAAGATTTCGCCTTAGATATGACGGCGGAAATTAAAAAGCATAAGCCGGAATGTGCTGTAGAGCATCAGTATTCCAATGCTGTACATATGTGGAATCGAGGCGTGAACGAAAATATTGCAAAGGCCAGTGATTACGCAGGCGGTGATCTTTACGGCGGTATCGCTCAGCAATCCTTCGCCTGCAAATTATATTATAACTTAACCCAGATACAGCCTTTTGAGTATATGACCTCTCGGTGCTATCCCGCCCTGAGCGAGCATACCACGACCAAGTCTATGGACCAGCTCCGGGCCAGCATTTTGGTTACGGCATTGCATCACGGCGCAAGCCTGATGATCGACGCTATCGATCCTAAAGGGACCCATGACCGTAGGGTCTATGAGGCGATTGGCCAGGTTCACGGCGAGATGGAGCATTATGAAAAATATTTAACCCGAGGGGAAATGGCCTATGACGTTGGCGTCTATTTCAATCTCAACGGTAAAATGGACGTGGAAAACAACGGCGTCAAAATCGGTTCCAAGGAGGAAACCGATGATACAATGCCTCATTTAGATGCCTCCATCGGCGCTGGAAAATCCTTACAGAGGCACCATATCCCCTATACGGTTCTGAATAACTGGAAGCTTGAGCTTTTAAAGGATACAAAGGTTGTGGTATTGGCGGATGCTCCAATGATTTCAGAAAAAGAGCGCGATGCTTTACGGAAGTATGTCAAGGACGGCGGCCGCCTATACATGAGCGGCCATTCCGCGCCAGAGCTGGCTGAGGAATTCTTTGGCGGCACCATTGAGGGCTTAACCCAAGAGGATATCACCTACATCTCTCCAACGGAAGGCACCGACTGGATGCAGGGATATTTTACCAAGGATTATCCGCTGGTCATGTTTGAACATTCCTTCAAAATGAAAGGACAGAAAAACGGAGAGGTTTTAGGAACCCTGACCCTTCCCTATACGGTTCCGAACCCTTTGGGAATTTTCACCGATCTGTGCTCCTACGCCAGTGAGATCGTCACAAAGGATGATCCCAGATATCCTTTTGCGACAATTCACGCCAATCCTCCTGGAATCTTTACTGATTATCCTGCTGTTTTAAAAACTCAATATGGCAAGGGCACTGTAATCTGGTCCTGCGTTCCCTTTGAAAAGGCCGAGCGCTTCCAGCATAGCGATATTTTCTCCGGACTGATCCGTTCCTTGCTTTCGGAAGAACCTGTATTTTCTTCCTCCACCGCTCCTGAGCCGGTAGAATTTGTAGTATTTGACGCGCCGGAATACAAAGAAAAATATATTGGCATGGTGAACCTTCAGGAGGATTTCCGTTTCCTTCCGGTGTATCATTTCGACGTGGAAATCAAATCTCCTGAAAAACCGGTCAAGGTGTTAAAGTCCTATAATGACGAGCCGGTGGCTTTTACCTATGAAAACGGTAAAGTGAAAATTTCCATCGACCGTTTGGATTGCTTTGATATGTATACTCTGTGCTATGCTTAACCATTCTTCTTTTGGAGAATTTTAAGTTTCCCCGATGCCGCTTGGATCTGCGCCGATTTCTATCGGCGCGGGTCCTCGGCTGGAAGCTCTGTATTTCTTCCTGCAGCACCGGGAAGGCCAGCTGCTTTCGGTTTTCCCACTGTTTCTTTTACCTTTTTACATTCAGAATGCGGAGGATACATCCGATGAAAAACATTTGCCGCTTTTCCATTCAAATGTTTGGATAACCCGCACGATTGCTGTGGTTGTGATACATGGAATCCTCGGGGGAGAAATCATAAAAAGGAGAAGGTGTCTGAAATGAATCAAACTCAAGTAGGAAAAAAAGGAATCGGCCGCTGGCTTCTATTTTTACTGTTAGTTCTTTTGCTCATCATTTCCTTTTACCCTATTTTATGGATGTTCCTGGGTTCTTTTAAAACCAACAACGAGATCTATCAAAATGCGCTGGCATTCCCCACTGGATTTGATTTTACCGTTTATCGGGATGCGTGGATCGCCGCTAATTTTTCTCAGGCGCTGATGAACAGCCTGATGATCACGGTGATCAGTGTTGTTTTAATTGTCCTGATTTCCAGTCTCGCCGCATTCGCGTTTGCGGTTATGGACTTTAAAGGGAAAAACGCTCTTTACCTTTTCATTTTGGCTGGACAAATTATCTCTGCCCAGATTATTTTGATTCCCCTATTCTCAATGTTTAAATCTATGCAGGTGCTGAATACCCAGTGGTCTGCGGTGATCGCCTATACCGCAGTGGGGATTCCACTTTCCATGCTTTTGCTCCGCAACAGCTTTCAAGAGGTTCCCAGGGATATCTATGAGTCCACCAAAATTGACGGCTGCAACAGCTTTCATTACTACCTAAGCTTTATGCTCCCACTGAGCAAGCCAGGGCTCGCCAGCGTTATCATTTACCAGGCGCTGTTTGCGTGGAATGAGTATATCTTCGCACTTACATTTTTAAGCGCCAACGATGTGAAAACCCTTCCCTTGACTTTAACGGTATTTGTTGGCAGATACGCTTCCGATTGGCCGAAAATTTTTGCGATTCTTTCCCTTTCGGTCATTCCGATTATTATCCTTTATCTGTTCCTGCAAAAATATTTTATCCGCGGCTTAACTGCCGGCGCGGTAAAGGGTTGAGGAGGAGAATGTGATGACAAAAACAAAAAAGAAATTTCATCCAATGCGCCGCTTGGAACCTTACTTCTATTTGCTCCCTTCCATTTTAGTGATCTCCGCTTTTCTGTTCTATCCAATGCTGGACTCTCTCAGGCTTTCTTTTACGAATTGGGATGGCCTTAAAGAGGCTGCGTATATCGGATGGGGCAATTACGACAAAATTTTCCATAACAACGAATTTTGGAATTCTATCTGGGTGACGGTTATCTGGGTGGTATTATCCGTTGTCATTCTGCCGCTGACAGGACTGCTCTACGGCGTCATGGTAGAATACCTCTCTCCAAACCGGGCGGCTTCCGGCGTATTCCGTACCATACTTTTTATGCCGATGATGATGTCCTATGTAGCGATCGGGCTGTTATGGCAGCTGATCTACGATCCCAATCTGGGGTTGGTCAACAGTGTTCTCGGCCTATTCGGACTCATTGATCCGGTAAATCCCATTCAGTACTTAAGCAATGCCGATATGGCGCTATTCTGGGCATTTATACCAGTAATTTGGCAGTGGTCAGGCTTTGGCATGGTAATGACCTGTGCCGCAATGATGAATATTCCCCATGACATCATCGAAGCCGCCGCAATTGATGGGGCTTCCAAAACCCAAACCTTCTGGCGGGTGGTTCTGCCTCTTCTAATGCCTACTGTGCTGACTGGCTCTGCGATTAACCTAATCGGCGGCTTTAAGGCTTTTGATATCATCTATGTTATGACGCAAGGCGGTCCCGGCAGCGCTACCAAGGTGACATCAATTCTTATGTACCGCCTGGCTTTTACCGAAAATCGTTTTGGCTATGCCTGTGCAATGGCGGTAATCGTGTTCCTGCTGGCATTGGTATTAACCGGTCTGTTCAATAAATTCCGCGGCTCAGTAGACCGGAGCGTTGGAAATGCGTAATTTTAGTCGGTGTGGATGCTGCTGAAAGCAGTATTTCAAATATTTTTCTGTCCTTGCTGAAAAAGGACAAATTAAAAAACGGGAGGTAAACACTAATGAAAAAGAAGTTCCTGGCAGTTCTAGCTTGTATGCTAACGGTCCCAATGGTAATGGGAGGTTGTTCCGGAGACTCTGCGAATTCCAGCGCGCCTGCTTCTTCTGATGAGGCTTCCTCTTCAGCGGAAGCTTCCAGCTCAAGCGGTGAAACCGTTAAAATTACGGCTTGGCTGAACGCGCCCCTGGAAAACGAGATGGCCTACTATGAGGCTTTCAGTGAAAAATACCCCCAATATGAAATCGAGTACACCCTTTACCAGGATGACGAACTGAAGGAGCAAACCACAATCGCTATCCAGGCGGGTACGGCTCCCACAATTCTCCGTCCCAAGGTAGGCTCTCAGCTGAACGACTTAATTGCGGCCGGGGCATGCGCGGATTTGAATTCCTATTCGGAGCAGTATGGCTGGAAAGACATGAGCTATGAGGACATTTATGACGCCTGCTCCAAGGACGGTGTTCTTTATGCCATTCCTCGTTCTACCGGCGGATATTGGCAGACGCTGTATTATAATGCTGATATGGCTAAAGAGCTGGGACTTGATCTGAAGCAGGACATGACCATCGATGAGTTCATCGCTTTAAAGGACACGGTCAACGGCGCCGGCTATCAGCTGCTTTCCTTCGGTAACCTGGACCGCTGGCCCGGTGTTATCATGATGGGCGACTACTTTATGCAGGTAGCGACTCCGCAGCTCATTGATGATTTGAACAGTGGGGCGGTAAAGTGGAATGATTCTCCCGAGGTGCTGGAGGTATTCGGTACTTTACAAAAGCTTGGACAGAGCGGCGCCTTTATTACAGGCTTTGAATCCTCGGATCACCTGTCTGTCAATCAGTCTTGGGCTTCCGGAAAGACTCTGTTTATGTATTGCGGAACCTGGTGGCCGGAATCTGTGACCGGAGGGCGTGATGGCGTTCCTTTTGAGATCCACACGGTTTCCTTGCCTAAGATTGACGCTGGCACCGAGCTTCAGGGACAAATGTTCTTTGCCAACGACGCTTACGCGGTCTATAGCGGCGCCAGCGATGCCGAAAAGGAGGCCGCGGCGGCTTGGCTGGATTATTCCTTTAATTTTGACGGCTGCAAGGCAAAATTTGCCGATTCGGCTATGTACACAGTAAATAAGTCCTTTAATGAATCTATGGAAGAATTAGGAATGGAAATGGATCCCCTGTTCCAGGAAGAAGCCTTTACAAAGCAGATGGATCTGCCTCAGATGAACTTGGCGGACTGGGCGTTTGACACCTCCGTAATTGAAGAGCTGAAGCTGCGGATCGTGGATCTTTTTGCCGGTACTATGACTCCTGAGCAGGCCGCCGATTCTGTGGCAGCTGTTGCCGCAGAGGTGATAGGAGAATAACGCTTTCCCCTATTTTCACTGATTCTTTGTAAACAAAGGCTGTCCTCCTTTTTATGATTTTTAAATAGGGGGCGGCCTTTTCTAAAAGCAAATTGGAATCCTCCTGTTATTCTCGCTTGCAACAAACCGGTGAATTCAAAAATAGACAGAACGGAGTCTGATTATGAATGGCGACAATTAAAGATGTGGCAAAACGGGCGGGAGTTTCCATTTCAACTGTTTCTAATGTATTGAACAGCTCCAAATATGTCAGCGATGAATTAACTCAAAAGGTACAGGCAGCGATCGCAGATTTACATTACCGGGTTGATGTTACAGCCCGTAATATGAAGATCAGGAATACAAAAATGATCGGCGTAATTGTCAGTTCCTTTCATATTATTTTTGTTCCCCAGGTAATGAATGGAATTCAAAAATACGCTTCTGAGCATGGCTACCAGATCTTATTTTATTCCTCGGATTTCAGCTTTGAAAAAGAAAAGCACTGCGTTTCTCTCTTATTGGATCATAAGGTGGACGGTATTATTCTGAATTCAGTGGCCAGTTATCTGGAAAAAAAGTATTTTCGTGAGCTTGCCTCGCTAACCGCCAGTCATAAAAAGGTTTATGTGGTGAGCCTGGAAAGAAATTTATCCAGCTATGGGATTTTCTCCGTTCATGTAAACAATTTTCTGGGAGGAAAAATCGCCACCAAATATCTTTTAGAGGGAGGGTGTTCCCATATTGCAGTAATCTCCGGGCCCAAAATTCACGATGTGGTCTATGACCGATTATGCGGATACCGAGCCGCACTGGAAGATGCTGGCCTTGTCTATGACACCAGCATGATCGAATACGGAGATTATACAACTCTCAGCGGATATTTAGCAATGAAGCGCATTATCATGAATGGGATCCAATTTGACGGAGTTTTCTCCTGCAATGATCAGATGGCAATCGGCGTATTAAAGGCCATGAAGGAAAACCGCATAGATTGTCCTAGTCGAGTGAAGGTGATTGGTTTTGACAATACCTATGTCTCCTCCATCGCCGTTCCCTCACTCACTACTATCAATGTTCCCAAAGTCCGTATGGGAACCGTTGCCGCGCAAAAATTAACAGAGATGATCGAGGGTACTCTTCCCTCTGGAGAAATTACCTATGAAATCCCCATCGGTTTAGTACAAAGAACGACCACTGACCCTGATAAAGAAAACGGAATTGAACTGGAGGATTGGTAATCCTTTCGGGCTTCTGTCGACATACAATTTTAATCATTTTACAAAAGGACGGTGATTGGGAAATCCTGCTTTTTCATTGAAAGGGCAGAGAAACCCGCAAAGAATATGAAAATACTGGTATTTCAGCAGACGGGACTTCCCGTTTCAGAGGGCTGCGGCGATGTTTTAGAAAAGCTTTCCCAAAAAGCGGAGCTTCAATTTGTCGATACCAAAGGGATTATGTCCGGCCAATTTTCCGGAGACTATTTCTTCAACGCTCACGGCGAATATTATCCTATGGAAATCGAAGACTCTCTTTTCTCTTTCTTTGCCCAAGGCGGAGGACTGCTTCACATCGGCGGAATGCCCTTTGAAAAGGCTATGGTCTGTGAAAATGGAGCCTGGCGCGAGGTCATCCGTACTTTAGGCGATCTCAGAAATCACGAGGGATACGGCGGCTTGTCGATGCCAATGGATATTTTTCGGGCTAGACTTGGTTTTACTCCATATTCCCCCGCTTATGAGAACGTTTTTATGGATTGGAAGCAAACCTTTGATAAGGCGCTTGTGGGAGACTTAACGCTGACCAATTGCATGCCGGAGCGCAGCGTAAATCTTACGACAACCGTTCCCCTGGAGCTGACCTTTCCAGAGCTGGAGTTGATTGACAGCCGCTCTTATCATGGCAGGCCGATTTGCCGGGAAACCATCCCCGCGGGTTGGGTCACGACACCGGATGGACAAAAAGTCATGCCCTCTCTCCTGCTGACAAAATTCTGGGGAAACCCATATAATAAGGATCAATCGGTGATTCCTCATCCTTGGGCGATTTTTACCGGAGTTTTAAACGGTCCGCTGCCTGAGGAGCTGATTGATTCTATGCTGAACTGGCTGTGCTTGCCGGCGGTATTGAAAAACATTGAACTTCCCTATGCTACCTTACATCATGGAGATACTGTTGAGGTGTTGCCGGAGCTGTGCGGCACACTTCCCATAGGCTGGCATATCCGCAGCGGGCAGGCAAAGCTGACCAAGGAAGAGCTTCGCGGCGGCAAATCCCCCGAATGGGCTATTTCTGAAAAGGATAGCATCCAGGTTTCTTATGATAAGACTTTGCTGCTGCAGCCGATTCGGTTCGAGCTTTTAGATGAGACACATCAGGTGCGGGACTTTTCAGAGTCTGCTCTTGTAACCTGGGATCCGGAAAGCCTGCGTCATCCCCGCCGCTTAGAGGCAGATGGCTGCTACTTTTCGGAATATCAAAACGGCAAACAGGTTTCTCATTCCCGCTGGATTAATGGAACAAACTGGCAGGATCGCTGTCAGTATTCCCTGACATGGCATAATCCAAATCCGCTTCGGCTGGCTTCGGATGCTAAAGCGCTTCATGAAGCCGGAATGGTACTAGTGCGCACCCACTATTTCATGCCAGGCTGGTTCCGCGTCATGCCGGGAGAAATCTTTGCGGAAACCCACGGAGATTTCTACCGTTCCTTTGAGAAGGGTCCAGAAATCAGCGAGCGGCATCTGCGCGCGATTGAGGCTCACGTAGCCTTGTTCTCCCACATGGATCTGATTCTCATGCCCACCGTTTATACGCAAACAGGGCCTGAAATGGGAAATCCCGCTCATTGGGTTGGCAGTTCCAGGCTCACGATGGTCAAGGCCTATCGAAAAGCGCAAATGGCCTTTGCCAAGCAAATTATGGAACGCCTGGGAGGCTGCGCCTCGATTTCCTGGGATATCTGTAATGAAATAGACACGGAAATGTATCCTACATCAGAATGGCTGACGGAGATGCGTGGCATATGGGGAAAAACCGGACAGATGATCGGCATTGGCACCTATGGTTGTGAGGACAACGTCGCTTTGGGAGAATCCGCAGACTGGCATTCGATTCACACACCTTGCTGCAAAACCAAGGATGAATTTCGCACCGGTAAGCCCTGTCTGCTTCAGGAGGCCTGGGTTCCCACACCTTCCACTCGAAAAGGGGAAAAGGATCTGGAGGACCACCTGAGCAAAAGCCTTGCCTGGACGCTGAAATTCGGAGGCTGCGGATTGATGCCCTGGAACTGGAATATGAGCATGGTCAACTGGCGCTATAAGGTTGGGTTTGTAGATTATTGGGATCTGGAATTAGGCTGCTGCGTCCATCCGGATGGCACTCCGCGCCACGGCCTAATTACTATGCGCAACTGGGCTGCTCTTATGGAAGGCCTGGCTTTTGACCAAACCGCTAATCAGCAGGTCGTATTTATCTATCCTAAAACCTGTTTAGAGGGCGGCGGCTATGAATACACCGTTTATTTAAAAGAGAACCATATTCCCTTTATCGGCGTAAACGACCGGGATTTCGCTGACTTTGACCTTTCCCATACCAAAGCGGTGTTCGCTCCCTATTACGCCTTAGGCTACCGGGAGGAAACCTGGCGGCGGCTGAGAAAATTCGCGGCCGATGGAGGCGTGGTGTTCGCCCATAACGACAACATGCAGCTGGATGAAAACGGAGAATTCGCCCGGCATCGTGAAATTCCGGAACTGCCTGGTATCGAAAAAGTCGGAAAAGGCTGTATCCGGTGGCATATGGGCTATAACGAAAGCGACCCCCTGTCTCTGTGTGATCCTAAGCTGCTGAATTCTCTTCCTTTGGTTCGGCGTGACGATACTGTAATCCCTCTGGACAATAAAAAAATACGCATTACAGAGCGTCTTAGCACTGACGAAACCACGATGCCTACCGACTGGATTCCTTATGATCCTTTGCCGGCGCGGAATATCCCGGTAAAAATTGTCGTAGAGGATGAAGCCGGCGACATAACCAGAGGCTGGGCAAAGGAAGGAAACACCATTTCCTTATGCGGCGCTAAAATTTCGGGCTTCCGTCCCTTCTTCGTCATCCAGGTGGCAGAAAATTCCTTTGTCGCCGCCGGCACCGATCTTATGGTGAAAACAGATCGTTCGGCTGATTTCAGATTAGTGGACTACACAGTCGATGGAAAAATCCATCCCTTGAGCTGCTATTCTGTTCTGAAAAAAACAGTGCATCCGGGCGAAACCATCATCCAACAGGATGGGTGGCACGCTATGCATTGGGTTCAGGTAACCTTAAAATAACGTATCAAACTAAAACGAAAATCCCATCTATACAGAAAGAAAGGAATGTTATCATGAAAATTTTAGTATATGACGCTCCCAAAACGATGCGGGTCGATGAGGCTCCTGATTTTCCTTTAGGCGAAAACGATCTCCGTGTACAGACTCTTTATTCCGGAATGAGCCACGGTACCGAAATGAACGTCTATCGAAACCTGGTGCCTCAGTTTTCAAAAATCAATGATCCGGAAACCCGGCTTCTTCTTCCGGCTGAAGGGCAACAGGCCTGGACTTATCCGGTAAGAAGCTGCGATCCCGGTATGTGGGGGCTTGGCTATTCCAATGTAGGTAAGGTGATCGAAAAAGGCGCCAAGGTCGCTGGCTTTGAAATCGGAGATATTGTTTATTCTTCCTCTCCCCACCAGACCCAGGTAGTCAAGGACGCCTCTGAATTTATTAAGGTTCCAAAGGACCTCGATCCCAAATATGTAATCTTTTTCTTTAATCTCATGACCACCTACAACGCCATTCTGGACGCGCGAATTAAGCTGGGCGACGTAGTTGTGGTCAGCGGTTTAGGCTTGCTTGGTCAATTGTGCGCCCAAATGGCCAAAATGAGCGGCGCGGCAAAGGTATATGGAATCGATACCTACTCCCACCGCCGCCAGGCCGCAGAGAAAAATGGCTGCGACGAGACCTTTGATCCCCTCAGCGGCCAGGATATCGCTTTGGAAATTCGGAAAAGAACCGGCAATCGAGGGGCTGATGTGGTGCTTGAGGTTTCCGGCAACACGCACGCTTTAAATGAGGCAATTCGGATTGCCGCGCCGGAAACTACTGTCATTGTCGTAAGCTGGTACCAATCGGAGGCCAGAGGTCTTTACCTGGCGGATGAATTTCATCATAACCGCATCGGACTGAAGCAGTCTCAAAGCGCCCATGTAGATCCTGCTTTTTCCACCCTTTATTCCTTAAGCCGCCGGCAGGAGTTTTGTATGAATCTTTTGAAACAGCTGTCCCTCGATAATTTGATCAATATGGTAGATTATCAGGAGGCTCCTTCCGCTTATGAACATGTGGATCAGCATCCTGAGGACGTCATTCAAATCGTATTCCGCTATGACAGCTGAAAGGAGGCGTCCCTATGATCAAGCTCGGCGGCCATGTATTTCCCAGCGCTGAAGAAAACGCGAAGGATCCGGAGCTGCTGGCCCATTTAGCCAAACAAATGGGTTATCAAGCGGCCTATGCACCTGATTATCTCACCATCGATAAGCCTGACGAGATCCGTATTGCTCGAAAAGCCTTTGAAAAAGAGGGCATTTTGATTGCTGAAGCGGGCTATTGGGAAAACATGCTGGATTTGCGTCCCGACGAACGCAGAAAAAACCGGGAGGAAATGTGTAAAATCTACGCGATGGCTGAGGAGTTAGGCGCCGGATGTGTGGTAAACACAGCGGGCTCCTATTGCGAAGGGCCGGGATACCAAAACCATAATCCCCAAAATTTTACCGAGGAACATTTTGAAGACGCCGTGGAAATGGCCCGGTTCATCATTGACACAGTAAAGCCTAAGCGCACCTACTTTACCTATGAGGTTTTCATGTATAACTCGATTGATTGTCCGGAACAGTATGCCAGAATTTTGAAAGCGGTAGACCGGGAGAAATTCGGAGCCCATATTGATCTGACAAATATGATGCGTTCCCCGAGGGAGCTTTATCAGGCGAAAGAGCTGACGGAAAAATGTGTTGAGCTCTTCCCAAATAGAATTATTTCTGCTCACGTAAAAGATGCCCGTTTAAAACGTCCGGCAATTACCACGTTGATTGAGGAAGCCATTCCCGGAGAAGGCGAAGTGGATTTATCCGCATTTTTAAAAGGCTTTGCTTCTCTTCCCCACACAGTAACTATGATGATGGAGCATTATCAAAACGCGGATGAATACAGCAGAGGCCTCCGGTATCTCCAAAGAGTCGCTCGGGAGTCCGGGATCTCTCTTTAACCCAAACGCATAAACACGGGTTACAGAAAGGAAAAAAAAGCCATGAGAAAGATTTCAATTATCGGAGCGGGAAGCATTGTTTTCTGCAAGACCTTAATCCTAGACGTATTGGTTACTCCGGGACTGGAAGACACTACCTTTTGCCTGATGGACATCAGCGGTCAGCGCACTACCCGGTTAAAAGCGTACCTGGAAAAAATCAAGGAAAAATACGGTTTAAAGGCCGAATTTCAAGTCACGACAGACCGCCGTGAAGCCTTAATGGGCGCCGACTATGTTATCTCCACCTTTTTGATCGGCGGTATGCGCGCTTATCAGGTGGATTACGAGGTCCCTCTGAAATATGGAGTGGATCAATGTATTGGCGATACGCTGAGTCCGGGAGGAATTTTCCGCGCGATGCGCACGATTCCTGTCATGAACTCCCTTGCCGCAGAAATCCGTGAACTTTGTCCCAACGCGCTGCTTTTGAATTATGTCAACCCAATGTCGGCAGTTTGCTTATCTCTGGCTAACAGCGGCGTTAAGGTAGTCGGTTTATGCCACGGGGTGCAAACCACCTTGGATCTCCTATCACGCTATACCGGAGTGGAAAAATCAGAGATTGACTATATCTGCGCTGGGATCAACCATATGGGCTGGTTCATTAAGCTGGAGAGCCACGGCAAGGATCTGTATCCCAAGCTCCGGGAGGTATTTGAAAAACCGGAATACTATGCCAATGAAAAGGTACGGGGCGAGATGTTCCGCCATTTTGGTTATTTTATGACGGAGTCCTCAGGTCACCTGTCCGAATACCTTCCCTATTTCCGCAGGAGCCGGGAAACGCTGGATACCTATTGCGACGAACCTCTTTTCGGCGGAGAATCAGGAGCCGCGTACTATTGGAACCTAAAGGTTTCACAGAAATACGGTAACCAGGATATCTTTGCCGATGAACCGATTGAGCTTCCTAAAAGAAGCGTGGAATACGGCTCTTATATTATCGAAGCAATCGAATGTAACCGGATGTTCCGGTTCAACGGCAATATTAGAAATAACGGATGTATTGAAAATCTTCCGGATAACTGCTGCGCAGAAGTACCTATTTTTGCCGACGGCGCGGGACTACATCCTACGGCCGTGGGAAAGCTTCCGCCTCAATGCGCCGCACTGAATATGACCAATGTTTTAGTCCATCAGCTCACGGTAGAAGCGGCGGAATCTGGGGATCCCGAAACGCTCGTTTACGCTCTCAGTATGGATCCTTTGACCAGCGCGGTTCTTCCCCTTCCTAAAATCCGAGAAATGGCTTCGGAGATGCTCGAAAAATCCAGGGCCTGGCTGCCCCAGTTTGCGGGAAAATCAATCCGTTTAAATCCTAAGGTTATCATTCCTGCCGATATTCAAAGGGTTTCGGTTCCCACAGATCCGGCATTAGCTATCTCTGAACGGATGGTGAAGCTGGCGGAATAAAAGGTCTCACCCAGGAACAGAAGCTTATCCGTTCATTCTGCCGCAATCAAAAAAGGAATCCGGTGTGACTTCACGCCGGATTCCTTTTTTGATGCTTAATTTTACCTTTTAGAAACTTCAGTAAAAACTTTTTTACAACATATTTTGAAAATAATTTAAAAATATAAGTTCGGAAGCTTCTCACTTGGTTTCCGGCAATAAGACGTGCTCAAGGCGAAAATGAGATAGAACAGACGCAACTGAAATTTTGTCAAACTATGCCGTGTGAGAACAGCAGGAGATTTTTGACAGACTTGTGACTTCAGTAAAACAATTTGATCACTTTGAGCCCCGGATACGGCTTAAGAAAGGATCGCCTTATGATAGACTTTCTTGCCTTTCTTAATGATTACAAAGCCTTTTTCAAATGAGCTCTTCGAAATCTTTGCCGTAACGGAATTCACCTTTTCATCATCGATAGAGATGCCTCCCTGATCGATTAGCCTGCGGGCTTCTCCCTTCGAGGGAACCAGCTTTGTTTTCGCCAAAAGATCCAACACCGAGATTTCGCCGTCGGTAAAGTCTCCATCGGAAAGCTCGGTGGAAGGCATATTCTCAGAGTGAGCACCGCCGCCAAAAATCGCTCTTGCCGCGTTCTGAGCTTTCACCGCTTCCTCTTCTCCGTGAATCAGCTTAGTCACCTCAAAGGCTAAAATCTCCTTGGCTTTATTCAACTGGCTGCCTTCCCATTTCGCCATAGCTTCAATTTCTTCTAACGGCAGGAAGGTTAAAATCTTTAAACAGCGAATAACGTCTGCGTCGTCCACATTTCTCCAATACTGATAAAAATCATAGGGGCTGGTTTTTTCAGGGTCAAGCCACACAGCGCCGCTTTCTGTCTTTCCCATTTTACGTCCGTCGCTGGTAGTCAACAGAGTGAAGGTCATTCCATAAGCCTCTTTGTCATCCGCTTTCCGAATCAGCTCGACGCCGCCGATGATATTGCTCCATTGGTCGTCGCCGCCCAGTTCAAGCTGGCATCCATACTTCCGGTTCAGCACCAGGAAATCGTAGCTTTGCATCAGCATATAGTTCAGCTCAAAGAAAGATAGCCCTCTTTCCAAGCGCTGCTTGTAACACTCAAAGGACAGCATACGGTTTACTGAGAAATGCACCCCAACCTCCCGTAAAAACTGGATATAATTCAAATTCATCAGCCAATCGGCGTTATTTACCATGATCGCTTTTCCGTCTGAAAAGTCTACTAATCTGGACATCTGCTTCTGGAAGCAGCGGACATTATGGTCAATTTCCTCCCGAGTCATCATTCTTCTCATAGCGGTTTTTCCCGAAGGGTCGCCGATCATACCGGTTCCTCCGCCAAACAAAGCGATCGGTGTATGCCCCGCCTTTTGCATATGAGCCATTACCATAATCTGAACAAAGTGACCGACATGCAGGCTGTCAGCCGTTGGATCAAAACCGATATAAAAGCTGGTCTTTCCGTTGTTTAATAAATCCCGTACCTTTTCCTCATTGGTCAGCTGGGCGATCAAGCCTCTCGCTTTTAGTTCATCGTAAACACCCATGATTAATTCCTCCATCTCTATTATTTTTCGCTCAGAGGGCTCTTCCAAAATAAAAAAGCCCTCTGCAAATTTTGCAGAGGGCGGAAAATCCGCGGTACCACCTCAATTCACCACAGCCTCACAGCCATGGCCTCACGGGTACGATAATACCCTGGCGCTGTAACGTGCGCAAATACGGCGAAGCCTACTTAAAAATTCAGCTCCGCGGCTCCAAGATGTATTCAAAAAGCCTTCTTCCCCGCCTTACACCACCCGGCGGGTCTCTTCGCAAGATAAAGCTTTTTTACTCCTTCTTTTCACAGCCGATATGAGAAATTATATCCAACCCAAACTGGTTTGTCAAGAGCTTTCATTTGAAAATCCTGCCAAAGCGAGCATTTCTTCCGCGCTTTTTAGCGTTAAGTCAGTTACCTTTACACCACTGATCATTCTAGCTAACTCCCGCTTTCTTCCTTCAAAGTCAAGAGGATAAACCCCAGTAAAGGTCCTGCCCTCTCGCACCTCTTTCTTGATCAGAAAATGGTGGTTCCCGAGCGCGGCAATCTGCGCCGAGTGGGTTACGCAGAGCACCTGCCGGTTAGCGGCAGCCTCCTTCAGCTTAAGCCCTACCTTTTGCGCGGCACTTCCGCTGATCCCAGTATCAATTTCATCAAAAATCATGGTTTTTCCTAGATTACTGCCGGAGAGCACCGTTTTGACTCCCAGCATAATGCGGGAAAGCTCACCGCCAGAGGCAATTTTCGATAAAGGCTTGGGCGGTTCTCCGGGGTTAGCAGAAATCAAAAATTGAATTTCATCACAGCCATAACGATTTAGGTCGCAGGTAGACTGCCGCACCAAAAAACGGAGGCCAGGCATATCCAAAAAAGAAAGCTCCGCTTTTAGCTTTCCTACAAAAATTTTTGCCGCTTTTTTTCTTGCTTCGGATAATTCCTGCGCCAGGGCTTGTGTATGCTTTTCCGCCTGTTCATATTCCTTATGAAGTTCCCGCAAGCGTTCGTCAGAAAGCGTGATGGCTTCTAAGTCCGATTGAGCCTTCTCATAATAATCAAAAAGCTCATCTTCGGTATTGCCGTATTTTCTCATGAGTCTGTAATATAAATCCAGCCGTTCCTCAATAGCTTCCAATTCGTTGGGATCGTACTCGATCTGCTCACCATATGATCTAAGCTCCTCGGAACAGTCATCCAGTTCATAGGTAAGAGCCGACAATCGTTCGGATAAAGGCTGTAACTCCTTAAAATAGGGCACAATTTCCTGAATAGCGTCCGCCGCCGTCTGCACAGCCTGCAAGGCACCGGACGACTCCTCATTTCCTGAAACCGCTTCCTTAGCCTCCTGAAACGCCAATGCGATCTTTTCACTGTTTTGAAACAGGGTTCTTTTATTAACGAGCTCTTCCAGCTCTCCACGTTGGAGGTCAGCGGCTTCCAGCTCTTGCAGCTGATAGGTCAGCAGGTCGATTTGGCGGGCTTTCTGAGATTCATCCAGGGATAGGGCATCCATTTCCTTTTTTAGCTGCTTTAAGCCGTAATACGCCTGCCTATACTCCTCCAGCTGGCTGGACAGTCCGCCTATATCATCCAAATACTGAATAGGGATGTCGGCGTTTAGCAGCTCATAGTTTTCGTTCTGTCCATGAATCGTGATCAGGGTGTTCCCGATCTCCTTCAATACGGAAACGGTGGCTGGACGGCCGTTGACCCGGCAGCTTCCCTTACCTGAAGAATTGATCTCCCTTTGAAGCAAAAGAGTCCTGTCCTCGTCCGCGTTAAATCCAAGAGATTCCAGCGTTTTCTCTGTCTCTCCTGAAATTTCCGTAAATAACGCGCTCACAACAGCTGAAGAAGCCCCGGTACGAATTAAATCGCGGGAGGTTCTCTGCCCCAAAATCGCGTTAATAGCATCAATCAGAATGGATTTTCCCGCACCAGTTTCTCCGGTAAGTACATTGAGCTGGTTGGAAAAATCTATGGTTACTCGTTCGATGACAGCGATATTTTCAATATAGAGCTGGGAAAGCATTGCCTTCACCTCTTTTTATCTGATGATCGAAATAAAATACTTGTCCCTATAAGCAAGCATAAGCAGATAGTTAACAAAGAAACAAAAACAAAATCCACAATAGGAATTATCTTCTATTTGCTGTGCCGAATCCCTCGTCAGGATTTCATAATCTTTTTCAGTTCTGTAACTAAATTAATAGCGGCAGCTTCATTCCGCACTAAGATAAAGATCGTATCGTCTCCCGCCAGGGTCGCTACTACGCCATCCCACTGCATAGAATCCATCGCGGCACAGACCGCCTGAGCCATACCAGTCATGCATTTCAGCGCCACCATATTTCCCGCGAATTCTACGCTTAACACGGAATCCGCGAAAAGTGAGAAGAATTTCAATGAAATATCAGAAGACTCACTTTTGCCGGTAGAATATTTATATTTTCCATCATTAGCCAAGGTTTTCACCAGCCGCAGTTCCTTGATGCTCTGGAAACCGTAGCCTGTGTCACATCATAGCCCTCCGCCCGCAGGAGCTTTAAAAGCTCCTCCTGGGTATCAATATTGTGCTGCTGAATCAATTCTAGAATCTTAGAGTGTCTCCTTGTCTTCATGGATTAAATTCTCCTCTCAGAAAGCTTTTCGTTCAGAATCTCATAAAATCCTTTATTTTTTAGTTTGATCAAACGGACGCTGTGGGCAGCGGGCAAAATATCAATAACATCTCTCTCCCGAAGCAGTACGGAGGTTTCTCCGTCCACGGTAAGGTATGCGTTGCCCTCTCCATCCCGCGTGGAAGCGGAAATAGAAAGCTTTTCGTCAGGTCCGAAAATTACTGACCGGGAAAAAAGAGAATGAGCACAAATTGGTGTCAGCACCATACAGCGCATTTCAGGCTCAATCACCGGACCACCGGCGGATAAAGAATAAGCGGTGGAACCAGTGGGGGTAGAAACGATCAGTCCATCCGCCCGGTACTGCGTGACCTTGCTGCCCGTGTAGGAAACGCTGAGATCCACCATTCTGGAAAGAGAGCCTCTCGATACCACTGCGTCATTTAAAGCGTAGATTTCCCGTTCCTCGGCTCCGGTATGCACCGTTACCTTTAGCAGCATCCGGTTCTCAACCTTATAATCCCCGGAAATTAAATATTTCAGCTTATCCAGTTCATCAATCTCAAGCCCCGCTACAAAGCCGATCCGCCCTAAATTGATTCCTAAAATCGGCTTTGCTGCCGCAGCGGCATGCTTTGCCGCATGGATAATCGTGCCGTCTCCCCCGATGGTGATTACCGCATCACACTCCCGCACCATATCGGAAAAATCTTCATAAAAATGAATTGCCTGAATATCAAAATAATCCCGGTATTTTGCATAGAGAAAAATTTCACATTGCAGCTCCAGCAGCCGCTTAATGATGCGAACCGTATATGTATGTGCGTTTTGCTTGCTTAAATTGGGCATCAACGCAATCTTCATGGAAATCACCTATACTTTCAGTTCTTGATGGGAAGCGGCAACTAAACCAGGAATGTCAAACACTGGATCTTCGGATTCGTTTGACTTAGTATTCTGCAGATAAGCCAAATATTCAATGTTGCCCTCCGGCCCTTTTACTGGAGAATAATCCAATCCCAAGAGGGAAAAGCCGTTTTCACGAATCATCGCGCATACCGACTTGATCACTTCCATATGAACGTCCGGATCCCGTACCACGCCCTTTTTACCAACCTTTTCACGGCCAGCCTCAAATTGAGGCTTAATCAAGCAAACCGCTTGGGCGCCATCCCTCATAAAGAGCTTGGCTACAGGCAAAACCAGTTTCAACGAAATAAAAGAAACATCTACGCTGATAAAATCAATTGGGTCGGGAATCTGCTCTTTCGTGGCGTAGCGGATATTTGTCCTCTCTAAATTGATCACTCTTGGATCTGTTCTAAGCTTCCAAGCTAATTGCCCGTACCCCACATCTACAGCGTACACCTTTTTAGCGCCGTTTTGCAGCATACAATCAGTAAAGCCTCCGGTAGAGGCGCCAATATCCATAGCAGTTTTATCCTGTAAACGGATCGGGAACACCCGCATCGCCTTTTCCAGCTTCAGACCGCCTCTGCTGACGTAGGCTAATCCAGAGCCTCGGACCTCAATCTCAACAGCTTCCGTGTAAGAGGTGCCCGGTTTATCCGATTTTTGATTCTGAACATAGACCTGTCCCGCCATAATAAGCGCTTTCGCTTTTTCACGGCTGGGAGCCAGACCACGGTCTACCAATAACTGATCCAAGCGTTTCTTTTCACTCACGATTTTCTACTCCGTAAATAATATTTTCCATTCCCTTTTCATCCAAGCAGAACCGGCATAAAGAGCTTTTTACCGATGCCTGGGGTACAAACGCCTCCTCTATGGCGTTGAGGTAAAATTCTCCCGGATAGTGATTTTTCTGCAAAAGATACCCAAAGGTTTCTCCGATGCCTCCATTTAAAATCCCTTCTTCAAAGAAAAACACCCGCCGTTTTTCCAGGCATAGAGATATACATTCCGTCTCAATAGGCTTGATTTGATTCAGCTTTAAAATACAAATCTCAATTCCAAGCTTATGCAGAGCTTCTTTCGCATGACAAGCATAGGAAAAAAGCCTGCCGTAAGTAACCAGCATCAGTTCGGCTTTCGGGTCTCCCCAAACGTCAAAAGCACCACCGGAAGATAAAAAGCCAGCAGGCCGGTAGCCTTCCCCGCCTCTGGGGTACCGTACAGCGGCGACGGCGGAACAGCCGTACAGAGCTTTTTGAAGGCTGGGCTTTATTTCCTGGAAATAAGAAGGAGAGAACACCGTCACTTCTGGAATCTCATTTAGGAAAGCGGTATCGAATACGCCTTGGTGAGTCTCACCGTCTTCTCCTACAAGTCCCGCCCGGTCAATCGCCAAAACCACCTTCATATGCTGCATAGCGGCGTCATGGATAATCTGATCATAGCTTCTCTGCAAAAAAGTGGAGTATACGGCAAAAACCGGAAGCATACCTCCAGCCGCCAATCCGGCGGCAAAGGTTACGGCGTGTCCTTCCGCGATTCCCACATCGAAAAAGCGTTCCCGGTAAAGATGAGAAAACTCAGAAAGCCCTGTCCCAATTTTCATGGCAGCGGTAATCGCGCAGATTCGCTGGTCGTCTCTGGCAAAATCGCAGAGCACTTGTCCAAAGACACCGGAAAAGCCATCCGAGCCTCCGGAAAGCGGCTCCCCCGTTTCAATATCAAAGGCCGAAATTCCATGAAAGTCTTTAGGATTCTGCTCTGCAAAGGAATATCCCTTTCCCTTTTTTGTCTTTAAATGGATCAAAATCGGCTTTGTGGATTGCTTTGCCAAACGGAAAACGCTGATCAGCTTTTTCATGTCGTGGCCATCCACAGGGCCATAATATAAAAAGCCCATATCCTCAAACAAGGTGCTTTTATAGATCATATTCTTTAAAGCGGATTTCGACGACTGCAAAAAATTCCGGATATGCCTTCCAACCACAGGGATATGGTTTAATATGGCCTCAACCCGTTCTTTGATCTTGATATAACCTGGTTTCATGCGGATTTCAGCCAGATAGCGGGCCATAGAGCCCACATTGCGGGAAATGGACATATTGTTGTCATTTAAAATTACGATAAAATTCTTTTTAAACCGTCCGGCGTTATTCAAGCCCTCATAGGCAAGGCCGCCGGATAATGCGCCGTCGCCTATTACAGCGATGGTTTTGCTTTGATCTCCAGTAATGCTCTTAGCGCTGGCGATGCCGAAGGCCGCCGAAATTGAGGTGCTGCTGTGCCCCGCATTAAAGGAGTCGTAAATGCTCTCACAACGCTTTGGAAAACCGGAAAGCCCATTTTCCTTGCGAATCGTGCTGATCTGATCCAGCCGGCCAGTCAAAATTTTATGCGTATAGCATTGATGACCCACGTCCCAGACGATTTGATCCTGAGGCAGATCAAAAACGTAATGGAGAGCCACCGTGAGCTCGACAACGCCTAAATTCGACGCTAAATGGCCGCCGTTTTTAGAAACTGTATTAATTATCTTATTACGAATTTCATCGCATAATTCATTAAGCTGGTCTAGAGAAAGGTCTTTGATATCTCCCGGCAGGCGAAGCTGCTCCAGCAGAGACGGATTCTCCAAGCAATCCCCTCCTTTTGTCAGGTTGCTTTGGTTCCAATTGAATAATTATACCATAAATTCAGCCAGTATGCAATTGGAACTCAATAGCCCCGGTTTGCCAAAGATTGGGCGAATTCCCTTAAAAATGCAGTGTCTTCAGAAAAGGCGGACAGGGCGCTTTCCGCTTGCTGGGTCAGCTCGTTTACTAGCTGCTGCGCTTTCTCCATTCCTAATAGGGACACATAGGTGGATTTTTCGTTTTTATCGTCGCTGCCAACAGGCTTTCCCAGGGTTTCCGGGTCAGAAATCACGTCTAAAATATCATCTCTGATCTGAAACGCCAAGCCTACACAGGCGGCATATTCTACCGCCGCCTCTCTTTGCTTTTGATCCGCCCCGGCCACGGCGCATCCCATCTGCGCCGCCGCCTGAATTAACGCGCCGGTTTTCTTGCGGTCCATTTCCAATAGAACCTCGATCGGCGCCCGTTGATTTTCATGCTGAAGGTCGATAACTTGTCCGCCGACCATCCCTTCCGCTCCAGCAGCCTTTGCCAATAAGCGCGCAGCCTCCGCTCCTCTCTGTGCTCCGGCCAGTTTTATGCTTTCAGGAGACAGAGCGGTCTCAAAGGCAAGAGTAAGCAGGCCGTCACCCGCCAATAGGGCGATATCCTCGCCGTATTGAATGTGGTTGGCAGGTCTTCCCCTCCTTAAATCACTGTTGTCCATACAGGGCAAATCATCATGAATCAGGGAATAGGAATGGATCATTTCCACAGCGCAGGCAAACGGCATAGCCGCCTGCACGTCTCCGCCGCACACCCGGCAAAATTCCAGGGTTAACGTTGGACGAATCCGCTTTCCACCCGCCAGCAGGCTGTATTCCATCGCTTCTATTACATCCTTTTGCAGGCAGTCCTTCGCCGGAAGATAAGACGCCAGCGCTTCCTCAATTCTTGATAAATATTGATTTTCCATAGCCATTCTCCCTATCGATCAGTTTATCAGCGATTAGCCTCCTGAGAATCTTCCTCTAGTTTGGAAAGCTCAGTGATTTTCTGCTCCGCCTTTTCCAGGGTTTGATAGCAGGAAGACGCTAATTTCGTGCCTTTTTCAAACAGCTTCAGGGATTCCTCCAAAGACTCTTCTCCATTTTCCAGCTTAGCGACAATTTCCTCCAACTCCTGAATGGAAGCTTCAAAGCTTAGCTTTTTCATAAGATTTCCTCCTTGCTTTCCGGTAATACGCCGATAACCTGGCATTTTGCTTCCCCATCGGATAATTTCACCGTAATTCCATCATCCTTTTTCAGATCATTTGCCGTTTTAATTAAGCTTCCCTGCTTTAATACCAGGGAATACCCCCGCCCCAGCACTCGGAAGGGGCTGAGGGCATCCAGCTTGCCGCTGATAACGGAAAGCCTGTTTTCCGCTTTTGAAACACGCAGAAGGAAGCCCTGGTTCAGCCTATTGAAAACTGTATCCAGTAAAATGCGTTTCTGCTCAATAAAATGCAGCGGGGACCTCATCGCCGGCCTGTTTACAGACCAATCCACTCTGGCTTTTTCCGCTGAAATCCTGGAAGACACAGCCTGCTTCAGCTTCCGGCAAACTTGCAGGAAGTACGCCTGATATTCCCGCATATCCGGCACCGCCAGCTCCGCCGCCGCAGAAGGCGTAGGCGCCCGCAGATCCGCCGCAAAGTCACAGATGGTAAAATCCGTTTCATGACCCACCGCAGATATCACTGGGATTCGGGATTGGGATATCGTTCTCGCCAAGCTCTCATCGTTAAAGGCCCACAGGTCTTCCAAAGAGCCGCCGCCACGCCCTATAATCAAAACGTCAATATCCGGAATCCGGTTCATTCTTTTTACGGCGTCGATCAGCTGCCCGGGCGCTTCTTCTCCTTGAACCAAAACCGGGCAGAAAATAATCTCCGCAGCCGGATCGCGGCGGCCTAAAATACTCTTAATATCCTGAACTGCGGCACCGGTTGGCGACGTAATTACTCCAACCCGGGACGGAAATGGAGGAATCGGCCGCTTTCTCTGCGGAGAAAACAAGCCTTCCTTTTCCAGCTTCTGCTTTAATTGCTCAAAAGCCAGATTTAAAGCGCCGATCCCCTCCGGGCGCATATCTTCCACATAGAGCTGGTACTGCCCGGAAGCCTCATACACCGACACGCCGCCCCGAACCAGCACCTTCATGCCATCCTCAGGATGGAAGCGCACCCGGCTGGAATATCGTGAGAACATCACACATTTGATGACGCTTTTTTCATCCTTTAAGGAAAAATAAAAATGCCCGGAACGGTAATGATCGGTAAAATTGGAAATCTCACCGGTTAAAAAAACCTGCTTTAGAGCATCGTTCCCATCCAGCAAGGACTTAATATAAAAATTCAACTGAGATACTGTAATAACCTGATTCATCCCAAGCCCGCCTTTATCGCTGTCAGAACCCCGATCCCACCGGCGTTATCCGAAGAAAATTGGGGCTCGGCAAACATTGCGCCGTATTGTTTCGAAAAATATTCCCGCAAGATTGAGTTCGACATAACCCCGCCCGCAAACACAACCGGCAGCCTACCATACCGCTCCAATAGCCCTCGGCACATTTGATCCAACGCCGCCTTTACATATTCCAGGCAGAAGGCGGCGATATATGCTGGCTCTTTCCCGCGGCAGCGTGATACACAGATTTTCCCCACCGGAGAGGCAGCAGTCATTCCCTTTCATTGCTGGCCTGGCCCCCCTCAAGCCCTTGCTTTCACAGGTCAGGGCCAGCCGCTCCAAAGCCGGACCTGCCGGAAAGCCAAGGCCCAGCATGACGCCCACCCGGTCAATCAGCTGACCAGCGTTTAAATCTAAGGTTTTAGCCGCCAATTGGCAGGAAAGAATCCTCTGGTCATCCGGAGAAACCAAAAGCGCCTCTGTTGTCCCTCCGGACACATGGAACGCTAAAAACGGCTGTTTCAAAAGCGAGAGGCTTCCGGAGGAATAAAGCGCCGCGGCGATATGCCCAGCCTGATGGGAAAAGGTATAAAACGGCACCTCTAACGCCGTGCTCAGCAGCCTTGCATAGGTCAGCCCCACGGTAAAACAGGGCATATAAGAGCCCTCAGCATCTCTAGGACGGGCGGAGACACCGACTGCACTAAGCGCTTTTCCGCAGCCAGGCTTCCAAAGCTTGTCCATTAATTCCGGAAGCTGCTGCACATGATGAAACACCGCGTCGCTTTGCCGCAGGCCCTTTTCTCCTTCCTTTACAGGGAGCAGACGCTTTACTTGGCAGATCTCATGGGCTTGGGCATCGTAAAGCGCAAGGGAGGTGGTGTAATTGCTGGTATCGATTCCTAACGCGAGATTCATTGCGCGCTCTCCAATTCTTTGGCGACGGAGCCTAAAACACCGTTGACAAAAGAGGCGTCCTCCGTGCTTCCATAAGTTTTAGCAATTTCTACTGCCTCGTTGATGGAAACGCTGACTGGAATTTTTTCCTCATACAGCATTTCATAAACAGCGGTACGCAGCACAGAAACCGCGACACGGGATAAACGGTTTTTGGTCCAGCCGATACAGTGCTTTTCAATCATTCCATCGATTTCCTCGCCGTGCTTCTCTACGCCATGGAACACGTTCTGAGCGAAACCGCATATGGTAATATCTCTGGCCAACTGAGCGCTTTCCACCAGTTCCTCTAAGGAAGCCTCTTGAAATGTTCTCTCGAAAATCAGGAAAAACGCCTGTTCTCTGGCCTCATGTCTTTTCATACCATTTCCTCCGAACCCATAAAATTAGGCCCTCCAAAAGCATGGAGGGCCCTAAAATGAAACTGTCCAATTGTCAAACGTCCAATGCTTTTCATTATTATACCACAAAATGAAAACCATTCAACCTATTTTGCTTCTACAATTTTAATTTTATCAAAACTAATACCGGTTTGGCCCGCAACGATATCCTTGATGGTGATCGCCTCGCTGTCTAAAAGCCCTTCAGAGGCCACCACTACGCTGCATTCGCCGTTCTGGATAAACGCGACACAGTCCGCAAAGCCTTTAGCTTTGATGAGATTCTCCACATTATTTTCCTGCTCCATATTCTGAGCGATAGCCGCCGCCTGGTTAAGCGCTTCCTTTTTAGCGTCGTCACTGGCATCTACCCCCTGGAGGATATCCTTAATCAGATCCGCCGCCTCATCCCTGGACTTTTCCCGAGTCAGCCTGGCATTGGCGAAATATCCGCTGGCGCTGGATGATACGCCGGAAGACACGTCGTCTTGCATAGAAGATGTGTCGGAGGAGTCGCTGCCGGAGCTCACGTCTCCGCCGGAAACGGAGTTATTGACATACTGGGCTTCTCCCAGCTCTTTTTGCGAAGAAGTGACGGTATTGGTGGCCAGCAGATCCCGGTTGTCAGAAAATTGCCAGTTCAGATATACGGCCGCCCCCAAAGCTACCACCAACGCTGCTAATACCAATTGTCGTTTTCCAAAAGCCATCTTAAATTCCTCCTAATTTTGTATTATGCTAATCGTGTGACAAAGACACGTTTTGAAGAAATATCCAGCGCCGTTGTCACCGCGCTGATGATCCTTTGCTGTACTACCGGCTCTTCTCCGCCGGGACAAACCACAACCACTCCTTTCACTGTGGGCTGTACCTCTGTAACTGCCAAAGCCCGTTCCGAGCCGTTGGCGTCTCTCACAGTAATATAACTAACCTCCGAGGTACCGGAGGTTTTGTCCCCGCTGGATTCCGTACTGCTTTTTTCCTGCGTAGCATATTTGGTCTCCACTCCGGTTTCTAAGGTAATCATTACTTTAGCTTCTCCCGCGCCGTCGATATGGGATATAATCTGAATCAGATTTTCTTCCAGCTGGCTTGTATATTCCTGAGCCGAAATTTTATCCAGCGTTTCTTCGGCGGATCCGGAGCCTCCAGAGCCGGATGGGAAATAGCTGGATAGAAAAATCAACGCGATGCCGATTAATCCTCCGATGATAATTAAATTTTTCCATCGGTCCGGAGCTTTGAAAAACAAGCCCCTTTTTTCTTTTTCCTCGTTCATTCTACCGCCACTTCCGTCTGAATTTGGAGATGCTCTTCCAGGTACTTTTGAATCCTGATCTTATCCTCTGGATTGTCAGTGGTGACAATCAATTTACTAATACCTATGCTGTCCGAGCTGGAAGTATCCATCACAGCCTCAACTTTTTTATAAGGAATTTGCGCTTCCCGTAATTTCTGCCCCACCAGCCCCTCTACATTGTCCCGTGCGGCGTCAACAACCTGCTGCTCAAAATGAGCGGAAAAGCTTTGAGCCTGAGAGGAATCGGATACTTCTAAATCAGGAAAGTGAAAATCCAAATTCGAAATGGGCGAAATCATAGCGCAAAGTAAAAAGCCTCCCAAGACAAACCGCATAATTTTCTCCATTCTTCCCGAGGGAATAATCATTTCCAGCATACAGCTGGCCAGAGCCGCCAGGCATAGGATCGCGGACCATTCCTTGATTCCGTTCACGTGTGTCCGCCTCCTATCAGTAATAACAGTACAGTCGATATGATCAGGATCACCATACAGCACACCACTATTGCGATCATGGCGCTGATGACCTTTCCTACTGAGCGCAAAAGGACTGAAATTTCTTTAAGCTCGAACAAATCTCCTACTACAGCGGAAAGATTAACTGCGGCCAGCCATAAAATCAATTCCAGCAGCACCGGTAAAAAAATAACTCCCGCTGCCAGAATCCCAAAAGCCCCGACTCCTGATTTCAAGACCTTAACGCAGCTCTGCACCGTTGTGTAAGCATCGCTGAGCGCACCGCCTACCACGGGGATGAAATTACTGACAGCGAATTTTACCGCTTTAGTACCCGCATTATCCGCCGCCACGCCAATCAGATTTTGGATGGTAAGCAAGCTGACGAAAATGGTCATCACAATGGAAAGCACCCACTTTACCGCCTTATAAAACATTTCACAAATTCCATTAAATTTCAGGCGCGGGGAAATGCTGGATACAATGGAAAGCGCTAAAAAGATATTCAGCATGGGAACCAGAAAATAAGTGGAAAGCTGGGAAACCACCTCTCCGGCACCGATCATCATCATATGATAGGACGCCGCGCTGACGGTTTGTCCTCCGGCGATCATGATGCCGGCCAATACCGGCACATAGCACATCAAAAACATGGACGAGCCGTAAATAACCTCGGCGGTCTCCGCAATGCAGCTGACAATCGGCATAATGATCGCCGCACAGACGCATAAGGTTCCCACAGTATTTACGACCCCGGAAAGAGGACGGTCCCCAAAGGAAACCTTGAGGCCCTCCATTAAGGCGCAGAGCAAAATCACAAACAGCACCTGAAACATCGCGGCGAGAGGGCCTTTTGCCTGGGTCTGCGCCTGGCTTCCAATTTCTGAAAACACAGCTCCCGGGCTTAGATTTTGAATCGACTGCCAGTCTGGAGAGGTCACACCCAGATTTTCCAAGCTGTTTTGCGTGTCCCCCGGAAGTTCATCCCAAAGATCGTTGGCACCGCTGGTCTCCATCTGCTCCTGATAATACTCGTCCAGGCTCGAAGCACCTTCTTCGCCTGCCGCATGGACCTGCACGCCTCCAAACAATATTGCAGAGAGAATGAGAAAGATCAGCAGGAACAATTTCTTTTTCATGCTCCGCCTCCAATCAGGGAAAGAGCGGAGCCGGCAATTTGCTGGAATAAAGGCAGAGCCAGTATCACAATGAACAGCTTTCCCGCCAGTTCCACCTTAGCAGCCAGAGCCCCTTCCCCGGCATCTCGGCAGGAATCGGCGGAAAGCTGGGTTAGAAAACAAACTCCCAGGGTTTTTAGAAGAATCACGCCGTATTCGCCGCTAATGCCCGCAGCAGATATCAATTCCCGAATTTGGCTGATCGCGGGAGAAATCTTGGAAAGTATCATCCAGAGCAAAAGAGCCCCAGCGCCCAGACTGATAAGAATCGAGTATTCCGGGTTGTACTTTTTCAGCATCACCGCCAAAATCGCAGCTAAAATGGCGATGCCGGATAACGCAACAATCTCCATTTTTATAACCCAAATATGGTCTTGATGGTTTGAAACAGAGTATCTATTTGCTGGATAATCATCATCAAAACCACAATTAAGCCCGCAAGGGTAGTCATCATCGCCTGTTCCTCTCGGCCGGAACGCACTAAAAGCTGGTTTAAAACTGCTACAATAATGCCGATCGCTGCGATTCTAAAGATAAAATTTACGTCCATGGTATTCTTTTCCTTCCTTACGCTCTTTTACAAAAACAGCAAGGCTGTGGTGATTCCTAAGCTTAAGCCCAGCATTTGATACAGCTTTCCTTTTTTCACCTTGCACTCTCTGGCCTCCTCCAGCCTTAGCTTCGTCAGCTCACTGTTCAGCTTTAGATGAGACAGCTGGCCCTCTAAATCGCTGATTCCCAGGCCTTTTCCTAGGTCTAGCAGCAATTCGATATCCCCTTTTAAAAGCCCATTGTCCTTTGAGAGCTTTCCGACTCCCTGGCGCCAGGATTCAAAAAAAGAATTTCCCTCCTGGATTTTTTCACGGCAGATTCTGAGCACTGGCGCTAAGCGCCGATAATCGCTGAATTTTTCTAAAATACGCTCCAGAGAACTGGAATCATATCGGATCTGCAAGGTCAATTCCGAAAGGAATTTTTGATATTCCTCAAAGAAAAGTGTTCTCGCCGTCAGCCTTTTAGATTGCAGATATCCAACCGCCGCCCCTGTCAGCACGATCATGAGACATCCCATCATTTTTATCATTCGGATCACCTACTTCATAAATTCCCTGTACTGTACCAGGCGCCGAACGTCCTTCCAGCAGCACAATTCTATAAAAAGCGCCGCTTTGCAGCAGCTGCATTCCCTGCGACCTACGGTAGATTTCCTCTAAGCTGCCCGCGTGGAGGGTAGTAATCAGCCCGACGCCGGCATTTAAGCCTTCCTCAATCGCAGCCGCCTCCTGGCGGCTTCCCGCCTCGTCGCAGATAATAAGCTCCGGAGAAAGGCAGCGCACGGCCTGGAGAATTCCTTCTCCCTTAGGAAACCCTGTAAGCACGTCGCTGAGTCCCAAATCGTTTTGGCATATCCCCTGAAAGGCTCCCCCCAGTTCCCCGCGCTCGTCTATAACGACTACTTTTTTCCCTTTTATCGAAAGCTGCCTGGCAAGATCCCGTAAGATAGTTGTTTTTCCGCTGGAAGGCGGCCCAGCAATCAGCAATCCAGAAATCTCTTTGTCAAGCTCCCTCAAAAGCTCGTCGGCCGCCCCATAAACCTCACGCGCAATTCTGATATTCAAAGAGGAAATATCACGAATCCCGGAAACTCTATTTTCCTCATAAACCGCAGTGCCGCAGACTCCCACACGATGACCGCCCGCCATTGTGACAAATCCCTGCCGGATTTCATGCTGGTGGCTGTATACCGAATAGCTGCAGCAGTGATGAAAGCTGTCTAAAATCTCTTGTGAGGAAACAATCGGCAAGGTGCGGTCAAATCGCTGAGTCAGTCTGCCTTGTTCCTTTACAAAGTAGGTTTCTTTCCCAGTGTAGACCGCGACCGGGCGATTGGCTCTTAAACGGATTTCCTGCGCTTTCTCTTTTACGGATTCTGGAATTTGAAATAAAATTGTACGCAGGCTTCCGCATAGCCCTTGGGCGGCGCTGTCAAACGGCCGCTGATGAAGATCGAGAAAATTGGTTTCCAAATTGCGGCACCTCCTTGTCCGGTTTCTATAGTTATGAATATGGACAAAGAGGAAAAGTTAGAACCGGACAAACCAAAAACCAGGAAAAGAAACTCAGCGGAAAATAAAAAATCCGATGAGGACTAGCCTCATCGGATTATGGAACAAATAAATTTTTTCATCTTATTGCAGCATAGCTAAGAATTCCTCTTCAGAAATTACAGGAACGCCAAGCTTCTGCGCCTTGGTCAGTTTACTGCCGGCTTCCTCGCCGGCCAGCACAAAGCTGGTTTTTTTTGACACGCTGGAGGAAACCTTTCCTCCTCGGTCCTCGATCATTTTTCCAGCCTCCGCACGGGTATACGTAGGAAGGGCTCCGGTAAGAACAAAGGTTTTCCCCGAGAACCGGAGATCCTTGCTTTCCTCCTTTTCAAAGGATTCCAGATTGACTCCCTTGGTACGAAAAGAGTCTATCAGGGTCCTTGTCTCCGGCAGAGAAAAATAATAGGCGGCGCTTTCCGCCATAATCTGTCCAAAGCCGTCGATAGCGGCGATCTCCTCCGGCGTCGCCTTTAAAATCTGGTCAATTGTAGGAAACCGCTGGGTCAGCAGCTTAGCTGCGCGCAGACCGATGTGGCGGATGCCTAAGGCGTAAATAAACCGGTAAAAATCATTCCCTTTGGATTTCTCCACGGCGTTCAATAGGTTTTCTGCCGATTTCTCCCCCATGCGCTCCAGATCGACCAGCGCTTCCTTATTCAGGCTGTAGAGATCCACCGGTGAGCTTACCAGCTGATGGGCCACTAATTGCTCCAATACCGCCGGCCCCAAGCCCTCCATATCCATGGCATCCCGGGAAACAAAATGGATCAGATGCCGCAAAAGCTGGGCCGGGCACTGGGTGTTGTCGCACCGAAGGGCCGCCTCTCCAGGCTCTCTCTGAACCTTTGATCCGCAGGATGGGCAGTGCTCAGGCATTTGATAAGGCTTTGAATCCGGCTTATGTGCCTTTACAGACACCACCTCGGGAATAATCTCGCCCGCTTTTCTCAAAACTACTGTATCCCCGATTCGGATATCCTTTTCCTTAATAAAATCCTCATTGTGCAAAGTAGCCCGGCTCACGGTAGTTCCCGCTAAAAGCACCGGCTCAAACAAACCCGTAGGAGTCAGTACTCCGGTTCTGCCAACGTTGATCTCAATATCCAGTAAAACGGTCTCCTTCTCCTCCGGTGGATATTTAAACGCTTCCGCCCATTTGGGAAATTTAGAGGTGCTTCCGATCAGCTCCCGGTCATGAAAAGCGTTTACCTTAATCACAGCGCCGTCTACAGGAAAGGAAAACCCGCCCCTCTGCTTGCCGATTCTCTGAATTTCCTTTACCACGTCATCCATATCATCATAGCAGTTGTAAAACGGAGGCGTATGGAAGCCAAGCTCTGTCAAATAGTCCAAGGATTCCTTATGAGTGTTTAAGACCACCCCTTCTATCTGCTGAATATTGAACACATAGATATCCAGTTCTCTTTGAGCGGTAATCCTGGAATCCTTTTGACGCAAAGATCCCGCAGCGGCGTTTCTCGGATTTTTAAAGGGCTTTTCTTCGTTCAATTCCTGACGCTCCAAAAGCTTTAAAAAGCTTTCGTTGGACATATAGACTTCGCCCCGAACCTCCAAAAAAGGCACAGCCCGGGTCAGCTTCTTTGGGATTGTCTTGATGGTTCGCAGATTTTCGGTAACATCCTCCCCTACGCTTCCATCTCCCCGGGTAGAACCCCGTACAAAAATGCCGTTGCGGTATTCCAAAGAAACAGAAAGGCCGTCAAATTTCGGCTCCACCACATAGGATACCTTAGGCACTACCTCCCGGACTTTACGGTCAAAATCAAACAGCTCCTCCTCGGAAAAGCTGTCGTGGAGGCTTTCCATCGGGACTTCATGGGTTACCGGTGTGAACTTATTTAAGGCGGCGCCGCCTACCCTCTGGGTAGGCGAATCCTCCGTTACAAGCTCCGGATAGGCAAGCTCGATTCCTTCCAGCTCCCTCAGCATCATATCATATTCATAATCGGTGATCTCCGGATTGTCTTCCTCATAATATTTTTTCGCATGATAATTTAGCTTTTTCCGCAATTCCTCCGCCGATTTTCTGGCGTTTTCCAAATCCATTTAAGAAACCTCCACTAACACTTTACAAAGGGTCTTTAAATTCTTTTCAAATTTTATCTGCAGCAAAAATATTATAACCAAAAAACGGAAAGTTAGCAACTTATTGTTTTAGAGCGGAAAGGTCTGCCATAAATTCCGGCACCTGACCTACGATCACTGTTTCCGCAACCGCTACGGTAGTTTCTACCTCCACCGTAGTATTAATCCCCGGCGCCATTAAAACCTGATAGCCTTTTACCGTCATTAAAATCTGATGCTTTGTTTGATTAATACCTGCCGACGTAAATTCACTTTTTAAATCTGTCACTACGCTGCCGCTAAAAGAAATGTCAATAGGGATACCGGGCCCTTTGTCTCTCAAAAGATTACTTCCTGTCAAGGTTCCTAACGGCACTGAAAATTCCCGGTGTTTTTCCTGGCTGAGAGCCGACTGCACAGCTAGGCTGATATCGGCTTTTAACTGATTGATTTTTAGGGAATCGGTAGTAACCGCTAAAACAGAGCCATCCGTGGCTTTTTCAATATGTATTAAATCAGTGTAGGTAATTCCTTTGCTATTTAATTGAGATGTGACTGCATCATTCACCGATTGGTTAAACATCTGTTTTGCCTGGCTTGCCGCTGCCTTTTCCACCAAAGGGGATAACTGACATTCGATGACAAAAAACAGGCCGATCAGTAGAAATACGGGAATTAAAAGCTTAAGACGATGCCTCTTTCGTCTGCATCGAATTTTCTTTCGTCTCAACACAAAAATCACCCCTTTTTCCAATGTATGTAGAATGAGGGTGTGTTGACACAAATGAAATCTTTTCTGTATCAAACAGCTGAGAAATCCCATAAATCCCGCTTACTCTTTCTTTAGGCGGAATTTCTGCCAACATACGGCCTGTGCCTTGGACACTTCTGCCTTCGCTATATGGGATCCTTCCCACTCATATAATTTCCTCAGAATTTTCCTGCCTTCCGTTTTATCTCCCGGTTCTGACGAAGAGGGTTCTCTTGCTAACAGTGATAACAAAAACCGGTCCGCCATTATAATGACGAACCGGTTAAACAGATTACTTTTCTATTTTCACAGGTCATAATCGATAGCGATGCTGCTTTCGGCTGCGGCGTGCATATGTTTCTTCACTACGGATACATGATAGGCATCCTCTTGATAATCATTCAACGCTTCCCGATTATCCAACGTGACCTGCAAAATCAGGTCATAAGAACGAGGGGAATGAAGAAAATCAATTCCCACAGAGATCTCTCGCACCAAAGGGACATTATCTTTCATGGATAAAAGGATATCCCGAGCTGTCTCGCAGGCTTCCTCACTATGATCCTTGAGCTTAAAACACACAATATGACGAATCATGATAGAGATCCTCTCAAAATAGAATAGAAAGCGACCTTATTCCTCTACAGCAGGAGCTTCCTCAACTGCCGGTGCTTCTTCCGCAGCGATATCAGCTTCTGTGGAGGCGACAACCTCATCAGGAGCATTAGCGGCTTCCTGAGCTTTTGCCTGGGCCTCTTCCTCCAACAGCTTGCGGATAGACAGGCTGATACGCTTCTTATCGAAGTCAATATCGGTAATAGCAACCTTAACCACGTCGCCTATGGCCAAAACATCCTGAGGCTTCTCAATCCTATGATCGGCGATCTGAGAAATATGAATCAGCCCATCAATACCAGGCAGGATTCTTGCAAAAGCGCCAAAGGTAGTCATGCCGACTACAGTAACCTCCACCACAGAGCCTACCGGATAATCTCTCTTCAAAATCTCCCAAGGATTATCCTCTGTTTTCTTATAGCCCAAGGAAATCTTGCCCTTTTCGGGATCGAGATCCTTAATATAAACCTCAACCGTATCGCCTACATTGACAATTTCAGAAGGATGCTTGATTCTACTCCAGGAAAGCTCGGAAATATGAACCATGCCGTCAATGCCGCCCAAATCTACAAAAGCACCGTAAGAGGTCAAAGATTTTACTGTTCCGGTATATACCTTGCCAATTTCTGCGGTTTCCCAGAATTTTTCGGCCAGCTTCTTTCTTTCATCTTTCAGAACAGAACGAATGGAACCGACAGCGCGTCTGCGTCCGCGGTTAACCTCAATAATACGGAATTTCACTTCCTGCTTCAGAAGGTCCTCCAAAGAATCGCCTCTGGAAGCGGTAGCCTGAGAGGCGGGAATAAATACGCGAACGCCATTGGTCACTGCGATCACACCGCCCTTAATAACCTCCGTGACAATACCGGTGACAACCGTTTCATTTTCATTGGCTTCAACAATCTCTTCCCAGCCTTTAATGGCATCCAAGCGCTTCTTGGAAAGCATAATGGTGCCTTCCTGGTCATTGGTGCGCATAATCAGGAGATCCATCTCGTCGCCAATCTTCACAAGGTCCTCTGCTTTAGCGTTGGGATCCGCGGAAAGCTCAGCGAGGGGAACAAATCCAGCTTGCTTTCTGCCGACATCCACATAAATCTCATTCGGAGCGATACCAACGACTACACCGTGAACTTTTTCATCTGTAGTAAAGCTTTTCAGAGATTCTTCAAGCATCTCCTCGAAGTTCATTTCTCCTTCATTAATCTCAGTCATTTCTTTGTTTTCTAGAATATCCGTCATGGTTTCTAGTGCCTCCTTTATAATGCTGGCAGGTGTGGATGCACCCGCCGTGATTCCAATGGAATACGCCTGCTTGATTTCAGATACCGGCAGCTCCTTCGCTGTCTCAATTAAGCAAGTCCTGCAAAAAGGCTCGCACACGCTTTTCAGCTTTGCCGTGTTGGAGCTCTGCCTGCCCCCGATAATAACCATCAGGTCTTTCTGCTTTGCCAATCTTACAGCTTCAGCCTGCCGTTCTGATGTAGCATTACATATTGTATCAAAAATTGCGGCGTTTGTATATACTCTTTTCAGAATTTTCAAACAATTTTCCCATTCTGATACACTAAAAGTCGTTTGAGCTACTACAAAAAGCTCTTTTGACTCTAAATTTGGGAAATCTTTGATCAGATTTTTAAGCTCATTTTGATTGCGGAAAACATAGCTTTCGCCCTGACAATGTCCTCTGATTCCCCGCACCTCCGGATGATCCGGGTCGCCGGCAATTAAAACCGGTACTCCTTTTTCTGAAGCAGAAAAAACGATTTGATGAATTTTTCCTACAAACGGACAAGTCGCGTCGGCATATTCTATGCCAAGCCGTTCAATCTCGCGCAGGATGTCAAGAGAAACGCCATGGGAGCGGATCACTAAAATTCCTCCTGGCTGAACCTGGCCTGGCTGGGAGACAATCGTCACGCCTCTCTGCTCCAATGCGGCCACCATTTGGGGATTATGGATAATCGGTCCCAAGGTATAAACCCTCTTTCACTGATCCAGAAGGCGGTTTACAATTTCGATCGCACGGTTTACCCCAAAACAGAAGCCGGCGGTTTTCGCTACTGTAATGTCAGCCATTTACACTCTCCCTTTTAAATATCCTGCTGCCGCAAAGCGCTGATCAACTCCATGATTTTACGGCTCGCTTCCCGGAATTGAGGGCCGGTCCCCTCAGTAATTCCCAATTCCTCCGGGGTCACTGTTTGACCACAGCTGATAGTCACCCGATGAAACAGCTTTAGCAACCCGCCGCCCTTAGTGGAAATGGAAACCGGCATAATCGGAACCTGGGCTTTATAAGCAAGCATCGCGGCTCCGGATTTGGGTTTTAACAAATTTCCATCCTTGGACCGGGTTCCCTCAATAAAAATCCCCACTACAGCGCCTTGCTTCAGATATTCCTCCGCCAAATTGATAGCGCCCTCATCATGCTTTCCCCTTTGAATGGGAAACGCCCCCAGCGCAGAGATGATCTTTGACACAAATTTATTCTGAAACAATTCGCTTTTTGCCATATACCGGATCATACGCTTTTGGGCAAGTCCCAAAAAGACAGGATCCTTCATAGAAATATGGTTACAGCATACCACGCATCCTTGTCCTTGCGGCAGACTGTTTTTATTTTTGACCTTATAGAAATAGAGAGGCTTAAAAATAATAGGCAGCAGGCCTTTGGCAAAGTTATAAAACGGCGTGTTTTTTGTCAGGTCACCCACAGGAAATTCTCTCCTTTATCAATTCAGTTACCTTGTCGACCGATTGCTCTAAATTTAAATCCGAGGTATCCACATAAACGGCGTCTTCGGCCGGCTTGAGAGGAGCGATTTCCCGATGGGAATCCTGATAGTCACGCTGCTTGATTTCCGCCAGCACCTGATTATAATCTGTGGCCGGGTCTTTCGCAATAAGCTCGCGGAATCTTCTTCTGGCTCTTTCCTCAGGGGAAGCGGTCAGGAATATTTTTAACTGGGCGTGAGGCAGTACCACGGTACCGATATCACGGCCGTCCATCACCACATTGTGAAGCTTTGCCAGAGATTGCTGCAAGTCGAATAGAAACTCCCGAACGGCAGGAACCGCGGAAACCTTAGAGGCCATCATAGAAACCTCAGGCGTGCGGATCAAATCTGAAACGTCGCTGCCGTTTAACAGGACATGCTGCTCCCCATTTCGAAATTCCAGATTTATTTTTGTATCCAAAAGAAAAGCTTTCAGCCTTTTGGAATCTTTCAGGTCAATTTTGTATTCCATTGCGGAAAGACCGACCGCCCGGTAAAGAGCGCCGGTATCCACATAAATAAATCCCACATTCTTCGCGGCACGCCTTGAAATTGTGCTTTTCCCGGCTCCTGCGGGACCGTCGATAGCAACTGAAAACATCTGGTTACCCCCAAATAGAATTTCCAGCTAAATAGCCGGTAGAAAAAGCGATCTGAAGATTAAATCCGCCGGTGTAGCCGTCAACATCCAGCACCTCACCCGCAAAAAAAAGTCCCTTCACCAGCTTGCTTTCCATCGTTTTGGGTGAGAGCTCATGGACCGATACGCCTCCCGCCGTAACAATGGCCTCCTCAATAGGGCGAAATCCGGAAATTGTCACCGGCAGAGATTTCAGCAGCCTGCCAAAATTCATTCTTTCCTGGCGGGAAATTTGATGGCATTTCTTTTCTCCAGGGATTCCGGACAGGTTCACCGCTACCGGAATAAGTTTTTTAGGCAGAAGCTCCTGCAGAGAATTACTAAAATCCCGGTTTTGGAATTTCTGAAAATCCCTCTGAAGCCGCAAATCCAATTGTTCAAAGTTCAAGCCTGGCTTTAAGTCGATGTGGATTTCATACCGTTCCGGAGACAAATCCCTCATATGAGCGCTGGCGCTTAATATGACCGGGCCGCTGACGCCAAAGTGAGTAAAAAGCATTTCTCCGAAATCCCGGTAAATTTCTTTTCCTTGTTTCCGATCTATCACCTGAACCGCAATATTCCGCAAGGAAAGGCCTTGCAGCTCCTGGCACCAATTTTCCCGGCAAACCAAAGGAACCAGGGAGGGCCGGGGCGGAACGATCGTATGTCCAGCCTGCCTCGCTAACCGATATCCGTCTCCTGTTGAGCCGGTTCCAGGATAGGACAGCCCGCCGCAGGCTACGATAACGCTGTCCGACTGTATTCTTTTTCCGGAAGCTGCTTTCACACCCTTCACGGCTCCATCTTTTATTATAAGAGCTTTTATGTCTTCCTGCAATACATGAACGCCGGAAGCTTCTACATCATCTTTCATCGCATCCACAATATCGGCAGCCCGGTCGCTGACAGGAAACACCCGGTTTCCCCGTTCTGTTTTCAGCGGCACATGCAGTCCTTCAAAATAATCCATGGTATCCAAGGGGGAAAACCGGTTGACCGCACTGTACAAAAAACGCCCGTTTCCCGGTATCGCACCTATAAACGACTGAACATCACATTGATTACAGACATTGCACCGGCCTTTGCCGGTTATCATCAGCTTTCTGCCCAGCTTCGCGTTCTTTTCCAACAGCACCGTCCGGGCACCCAGCTTCGCGGCGCTGGCGGCCGCCATCATTCCCGCCGGACCTCCGCCTACTACAGCCACATCAAACTCAAGCTTCAACCGGATCCTCCTCAACCTTTTCATAAACCTCGTACTCATCCCAAATCTCTTCCAGGTTTTGGAAGGTCTTTGAAACCTCATCCTTTTTCTTTAAAGCCGTAGCTACGATCATTGCGTTAATCAAGCTTAATGGGGCCACCAGGCTATCCACAACAGAGGCCATGTCGCTTCTGGCCAGCAATACAAAATCCGCCTGCTGTGCCAGCGGAGACAAAAGGCTGTCTGTCAAAGCAATCCCCCTAGCGCCTTTTCTTTTGGCAAAATTCATCGCGCTGACCGCCTGCTTGGAATACCGCGGGAAGCTGATGCCGATAAACACATCCTCTTCATTAATGCGGAACATCTTTTCGTAAATCTCCGTTTTACTGGTTGTAGTTACCAGCTCGACCTTATCGAAAATCAGGCTGAAGTAATAGTTCAGGAAAATTCCTAGAGCGGAAGCGCTCCGGGCAGCTAAAATATAAATCTTTCTGGCGGAAACGATAGCGTCCACCGCCTCGTAAAAATCCTTATGGGAGGTTTCCTCCAGAGTTCTGCGAATCTTATCGATATCCTGGTTCAGCACGCTGTCCAGAACATCCGCGTCGCCAATCCGGTTGCTGGTAACCTCAATCCGCTGCACTGAAGTCAGCTTGTTCCGAATCATTTCCTGCATCGCCTTCTGAAGCTGCGGATAGCCGTCGTAGCCCACCTCGGTGGCAAAACGCACCACTGTGGATTCACTGACTCCAACGGTAGCGCCCAGTTTGGATGCGGTCATAAACGCGGCCTTGTCATAATGGTCTTCAATATATTGAGCGATGCGCCGTTGGCCCTTAGAAAAGCCCGGCATCATTTTCTCGATACGGGACAGCAAATGTTTCACGCCTGGTCCACTCCTTATTGCGATTTTCCAGCCAGCAGTTTTTAGTTTATTTTCATTCTGTTGTAAGCATTTCGAATCTTTAGATTCTTAATCCTAACATTCATAGTAAAACTTAATCCTGCAAAAATCAAGTGAAAAATAGGGAATTCAGTGTTTTTTCCTCATTGTTTTGCAAGTTTATTCCCTAAAAACGCAAAAACACACCCGAAAGTAAAGCGTGTCTTTATCATTCGGGCGTGTTTATTTTAAAGTTTTTGTTACTCTATGATGCAGCTTTTCAACATAAGTAGCCACTAAGCCAGACAAGGCGATGTCGTAAATCAGGAACACAGCATTGCCAAGAATCAAAAAGACCCACGGCAAATAAATGCCAAATACAGTAAACGAATCCTCCGGAAGCTGCAAAAAGTTAACTGCTAAAAAGAAGCAGGCCACTACAGCCACGTTGAACACCGCAAATTTGCTGATCCAGGAAAGGACTTTATTAGAGATCCGTTCTAAAAAAGATTTTAAAACCGGATAATACCCAAAGAACAATACAAACAAGAGCGCCGCCTCTTTATCCGCGGCAAACAGCAGCGACAGCACTGCAACCGCGGCATAGATCATCCACGCCCATTTCGCTCCTATTTCGATCACCGCCACAATCAAAAGCACTCCAGCGATAGCAGGCAGCGCATAGGTGCCGATCGGTATCAGTCCAGTGAGGAACATCAGCACTACTCCCAGCGCCGTCAGCAGACCTCCCAGGGCTATTTTTCCACTTTTACTCAAAAGGAAAGCCTCCCTTTTATGGTTAACAGCAGGAAATCAAGTCCCCGCCCATACATTCGCAGCAACAGTCGGCGCAAATCAGGGATGAGCACATATCACAGGCGTTGCAGCCGCCGGCAGCGGGAGCCGTGCGGTTATATCCGCCATAAGCGCCGTTCCTCTGATTCTGACATTGGTTCATCGCCGCCCGGTACTCCATATTGCCGGGATCCATGTTACAAGCGGTGGAGAAATTGTTGTAGGCTTCCTCCATCCATCCTTTTTTATACAAGCAGGTTCCCTTCAGGAAATACCATTCTCCGCCTCTGCGGCCGGCGGGAACCCCATCTAAAATCTGCTCCGCATCCGCAATTCTCCCGTTCATCAGCAGATTGCGGACATCGCTGTATTCTGTGCTTCTTCCATAGGAAGCGCCCGACTGGTAGCCGCCCTGATACCCGCCGTTATTAGCGCGGGCCTTTCGGTCGTTCATAATGGTATCATAGGCCTCGTTGATCTCTTTCATCTTTTCGGACGCGAGATCCGCCAACGGGCTTTCCGCGTAATTATCCGGATGATATTTTTTCGCCAGCTCCCGATACGCGGTTTTAATTTCATCATCGGTAGCGTTTGGCGATACTCCTAATACTTTGTACGGATCTGACATTGTTACCTCCAATGGGTTTGCCCCATAAAAATTGAGAGTGCGCTTTTAAACTTTTTCCCTTTTCGCTTTCCTGTCATATAGAACCAATTTTTGCATGGCCGGAAGGCCCTGGGTTAAAATATTTGAAATCACTGTGTCAAAATGACGCAGCGACAACAGTTGATAGGACAAAATAATTTGAGAAAGGGTTTGATTTAACACACCGTTGCAATAATCCGCCAAGGCTTCCCCTTCCAAAGGCTTCTCCCTTTCACGGATTAATTTTTTAACAAAAGGATTGAAGTTGTTTTTCTTTTGATCCTTTTCTATATCATCCGCCGCATCAATCAAATAAATCCACCGACCCAAAAAATAACCTAATTGGAGGAAAATGGCTTCCCGTATTTGATCCCCGCCGGCTACCGGCATCAAAACCTTACGCAGCATAACCGCGGTAGGCTCTGCGGCGGCGTCAATGCCTGTTTGAGGATCCTGTTCCACCTTTGACTGTGCTTGTATATATTCATAAACAATAGAGTCTAACTTTGGATATCTTTTTCTCGCTTTGTGATAGCCTCGTACGGCAAAGGGCAAAAGACAGACAGAACGGAGCTTTCCCCAAAATCCGGAGTCCTTAATATCATCCTTAATCTTATAGTAGGCGGTCAAAACCGAAACCGCGCCAGCATAGGCATAGCTTTCCTCGTGGCCAGTACAGTAAGTGCATCGTTTTGCCGGGTTTGCCACACATCGTCCCGCTTCAAAGCCCGGACAATCATCCCGGAGCGCCATGGAGAGCATTGCCAAAAACGTGCCGTCATAGCTTAACGCAAGACGGGAAAGCCTGCCGTAGTCCTTGCCCATCCGTTTGCATAAGCCGCAATAAGCGCTTTTATATAGGTCGTATTCCTTGACCAACAGCTCGGGCTTATTGGGTCGGATGTAACCAAACACAGCGATAACTCCATTTCCACAGCGTCGTCTCTTTAAAATAACAACTGTATTTTACACTATTTTCCCACGGGGTGCATTAACTAATTGTAAACTTTTTATTTGTAAGAAATATGATTTTTATCTTGATAACCTGTTATGGTTTCATGCGCGAAAGCCGATAGAAGCCGGCCCTCATGAAGCCGATAAAGCTCGCATCGCTTAAGTCGATGAAAAAAAACCGCCTGTTTTTTCAGACGGCTTTCTGCTCACAGCATTTTCTTTAAATAACGTCCTGTATAGGAGCTCTCTACTTTTGCGATTTCCTCCGGAGTTCCTTCCGCGACGATAAAGCCGCCCTTATCTCCCCCCTCCGGACCTAAATCGATAATGTGATCAGCGGTTTTAATTAAATCCAAATTATGCTCGATCACCACAACGGTATTACCGGCGTCTACCAGCTTTTGCAGTACGTCAATCAAACGATGCACGTCGGCAATGTGCAAGCCAGTGGTCGGCTCATCCAAAATATAGATGGTCTTTCCGGTAGAACGCTTAGAAAGCTCTGTGGCCAGCTTTACTCTCTGGGCCTCTCCTCCGGAAAGCGTAGTGGAGGATTGTCCGATCTTCACATATCCCAAGCCTACATCCTGAAGCGTCTGAAGCTTACGGGCAATCTTTGGAAGAGAGGCAAAGAACTCCAACCCCTCGTCTACCGTCATTTCCAGAACATCATAGATGTTTTTATCCTTGTATTTGACCTCCAGGGTTTCCCGGTTATACCGTTTCCCTTTGCACACCTCACAGGGAACATAAATATCCGGCAAAAAGTGCATCTCGATTTTTAGGATACCGTCGCCCTGGCAGGCCTCGCACCGTCCTCCCTTTACATTAAAAGAAAATCTTCCGCTGTTAAAGCCCCGCATTTTCGCTTCCTGGGTGGAAGCGAAAAGGTCCCGGATATCGTTAAACAGCCCCGTATAGGTGGCGGGATTGGAGCGAGGCGTTCTGCCGATGGGCGACTGGTTGATGTCGATGACCTTGTCCAGATATTGCAGCCCGGTGATCTTATCGTGTTCGCCAGCCCTGCATTTGGCACCATTCAGCTCAGATGCCAGATGCTTATACAAAATTTCATTAATCAGCGAGGATTTTCCGGAGCCTGAAACTCCGGTGACACATACCAGCTTTCCCAGGGGAATTTTTACATCGATATTTTTTAAGTTATTTTGTCTTGCTCCAACAATTTTTACGGTTTTTCCATTTCCCTTTCTGCGCTTCTCCGGCACCATCACCTGCTTTTTGCCACTCAGGTACTGCCCTGTGATAGAACGCTCGCAGGCCTTGATTTCGTCCACCGTGCCCGCGCAGACGATCTCCCCGCCCTTAACACCGGCGCCTGGTCCCACATCTACCACATAGTCGGCGGCGTACATGGTATCTTCGTCATGCTCCACAACGATCACAGTGTTTCCCAAGTCCCGCAAATGCTTTAGGGTTCCAAGCAGCTTGTCGTTATCCCGCTGGTGCAGGCCGATGCTGGGCTCGTCCAAAATATACAGAACCCCCATTAAAGAGGAGCCGATCTGGGTGGCTAGACGGATCCGCTGGCTTTCACCGCCGGAGAGCGTCCCGCTCGCCCGGGACAAGGTCAGATATTCCAAGCCTACGCTCTGCAGAAACCCCAGCCGCTCGGTGATCTCCTTTAAGATCGCTTTTGCAATCATCCGCTCCCTGTCTGTCAGCTGCAGATTTTTGACAAACTCCAGCGCGTCAGAAACAGACTTTTCACAGAAATCGCTGATATTGATCCCGCCTACCGTGACGGACAGGCTCTCCGGGTTCAAGCGCTTCCCATGACATTCATCACAAGGAATTTCGCTCATAAAGCCCTCGATTTCTTCCTTAATCCAATTGCTGGAGGTTTCTCGGAATCGTCGCTCCAAATTATTGATAATTCCTTCAAATTTTGTGTAATAGGTGCCGCTGCCGTACTCATTTTTCCGGACAATTTTGATTTTATCCTCCGCCGGCGTTCCATACAGCAGCAAATGAACAATTTCAGCCGGCAGATCTTTGATCGGAGTATCCAGAGAAAAGTGGTATTGCTTCGCCAGCGCCTCAAAATACATGGAAGCGATGGTGCTGCCTTCCATAGCCCATCCGCTCGCCTTAATTCCTCCCTGCCGGACGGAAAGCTCCTTATTAGGAATCACTAAATCCGGATCCACCTTCATAAACACGCCCAAGCCGGTGCACTTTTTGCAGGCGCCGAAGGGGTTATTAAAGGAAAACATCCGGGGCGTCAGCTCGTCGATGCTGATTCCATGCTCAGGGCATGCGTAATTTTGTGAAAAGGTGATATCCTTTCCATCCACTACATTAATAATGGTCAATCCGCCGGTCAGGCTGGAGGCTGTTTCAATGGAATCAGACAGCCGGGAACGAATCTCAGGCTTAATCACCAAACGGTCCACGACAATTTCGATGGTATGCTTTTTATTTTTTTCCAATTTGATCGTCTCAGACAGGTCATAGATCAGGCCATCCACGCGAACCCGTACATAGCCGCTTTTTCGGGCAGCCTCGAACTCTTTTACGTGTTCGCCCTTTCGTCCTCGAATGACCGGCGCCAGCACCATAATTTTAGAGCCTTCCGGCAGGGCCATTACCTGATCTACAATCTGGTCTATGGTTTGCTGCTTAATCTCCTTTCCGCACACCGGGCAATGAGGGATCCCGATTCTGGCATACAAAAGCCTGAGATAATCATAGATCTCCGTTACGGTGCCGACTGTGGATCTCGGGTTTTTCGAGGTGGTTTTCTGATCAATGGAAATAGCCGGAGACAAGCCTTCGATGTAGTCCACATCCGGCTTTTCCATCTGGCCTAGAAACTGGCGGGCATAGGAGGAAAGAGATTCCACATACCGCCGCTGCCCCTCGGCATAAATCGTATCAAACGCCAGCGAGGATTTTCCGGAGCCGGATAATCCCGTGAACACTACCAATTGATCTCTGGGAATCTCCAAATCAATATTTTTAAGGTTGTGCTCTCTGGCGCCCTTAACAAAAATATTTTTACTAGACAAAATAAGCTCTCCTTAATTTTTAATCATGTCATTTGCCGGACTGCAGCTTTTTAATTCGGTCTCGCAGATATGCGGCGTGTTCAAATTCCAGAAGCTTTGCAGCGGCCTTCATCTCCTTGGTAAGCTGCTCGATCAGCTGCTGGCGTTCCAGCTTTGTCAGCCGCTTTCCGGATTTTTTGTCATCCTTATGGCTGGAAATTTCTAAAACCTCCGCTACTTTCTTAACAATCGTTTTCGGTGTAATGCCATGCTCCTGATTATACCGCATCTGGATATCGCGTCTTCTCTGAGTCTCTCGAATCGCAGTTTCCATGGAGGGCGTAACCTGATCCGCGTACATGATAACCTGGCCTTCCGCGTTTCTGGCGGCGCGGCCTATTGTCTGAATCAGGGAACGGTCGGAACGCAGGAAGCCCTCTTTGTCCGCATCCAGAATCACCACCAAAGACACCTCCGGGATGTCCAAGCCCTCTCTCAGCAGGTTAATGCCGACCAAAACATCAAACTCACCTAAACGAAGGTCTCGAATGATCTCCATCCGCTCCACCGTATCGATGTCGTGATGCATATACCGAACCCGAATCCCCATTCCCTCTAGGTATGATGTGAGATCCTCCGCCATTTTCTTAGTTAATGTGGTTACCAGCACCCGGTTGCCTTTAGCCACCCGAAGATTGATTTCTGAAATCAAGTCGTCGATCTGTCCCTCGGTCGGCTTAACGATAATCTCCGGATCCAACAGACCTGTTGGACGAATTACCTGTTCTACAATCTGGGTGCTCTTTTCCCGTTCCAAATCTCCCGGAGTTGCGCTGACAAACACCGCCTGGTTGATTCGCTGGTAAAACTCGTCAAAATTCAGCGGGCGGTTGTCGTAGGCTGACGGAAGCCGGAAGCCATATTCAATCAAACTTTCCTTTCTCGCCCGGTCGCCGGCATACATTCCGCGCACCTGGGGCAGCGTCACATGGGACTCGTCCACAAACAACAGGTAATCTTTTGGAAAATAATCCAAAAGCGTAAACGGCGCGCTGCCTGGTTCCCGTCCCGCCATGACTCTGGAATAGTTTTCAATTCCCTTGCAAAAACCGATTTCCTGGAGCATTTCAATATCATACCGGGTTCTTTGCTCAATACGCTGGGCCTCCAGCAGCTTTCCCTCCCGGCGGAAATATGCCAGCCGTTCTTCCAGCTCCTGTTCGATTTCTTGAATAGCCTCTTTCATTTTTTCCTTGGGGACGATGTAGTGAGACGCCGGGTAAATAGCGATATGCTTCAGATCCGCTTTGATTTCTCCGGTCAGCGGATTAAACTCGCTGATCCGGTCCACTTCATCACCGAAAAACTCCACCCTCACTGCCGTATCATTGGACTGGGCTGGAAATATTTCCACTACATCTCCTCGTACCCGGAACTTGTTTCGGATAAAGTTTATATCATTTCTCTCATATTGAAGCTCTACCAGTTTCTTTAAAAGCTCGTCTCGGTTTTTTTGCATTCCCGGCCGCAAAGAAATAACCATGGTGCGGTAATCAATCGGGTTACCCAAGCTATAAATGCAGGAAACGCTGGCCACAATAATGACATCTCTGCGTTCGGACAGCGCTGAGGTCGCAGAATGACGGAGCTTGTCGATTTCGTCATTAATCGCAGAATCCTTTTCAATATAAGTGTCTGTCGTAGCGATATAAGCTTCTGGCTGATAATAATCATAGTATGAAACAAAATACTCGACTGCGGATGTTGGGAAAAATTCGCGAAACTCGCTGCAGAGCTGCGCCGCCAGGGTCTTATTGTGCGCCAAAACCAGTGTTGGCTTCTGTACCTGCGAAATAATATTCGCCATAGTAAACGTCTTACCGGAGCCCGTAACCCCCAGCAAAGTCTGCTCTTTATCTCCTCTTTTGATTCCCTCCACCAGCTTGGCAATCGCCTCTGGCTGATCTCCCGTAGGCTTATAGGTGGAAACCAATTTGAATAATTCTTTATCATTTCGATTGTTCATACACGATTTCCTCTATTGATGATAGCTACTATTGGCCCAAATATGGATTTTTACAACGTCCTGTTTTTCCAGCAATTTCGACCAATCGAGAATTTGCTCACTAAAAATCCGCGATCCCATAAAAGCCAATCCTACAATGCTTATGCTGATGGTTTAGTATACCACAAAATCTCGTATTTTTCAATTCTAACGATATACATGATACATTTATATCCCAGCTGAGCATCCGTTTTCATTCTCTATTCTAATGCCTGGATATTGCGGCGGTTTTTTAAAGCGGAATCAAGTCTATATGGCATTAAATCTATCATTGTGTGTCTCTAATCCTATAACCTTATAGGAATACTCCCTGCGTCTTTACTGAACGACCTGCAAAACGGGGAAGCATTTCTAATACTGTCTTATGAGTGTTGCTCTTGAAGCACTTCTGTTTTTTGAGGATACAGTTATATTCGCAAAATCAGAGAGTTGTTTCTAAAATGCTCCTATGCTATAATTTAGCCTGTAGAAACTTTATTGTGCGTGCTTGAGGAGGATTTGTTATGGAAAAGTCCAGGGTTTATTTTACTGATATGCGAACCACAGAAAACTCTAATTTACAGAAAAAGCTCGCCAGACTTATCAGGAAGGCTGGCATTGGCGGCATCGACTTCGAAAAAAAGTACGTCGCGATTAAAATTCACTTTGGGGAACCAGGGAATCTGTCTTATTTGCGGCCTAATTACGCTAAAACCGTAGCGGACACAGTAAAAGATCTGGGCGGAAAGCCTTTTTTGACCGATTGCAACACTCTCTATGTGGGAGGGCGCAAAAACGCGCTGGATCATATCGACACCGCTTATTTAAATGGATTCTCCCCTTTTTCCACCGGTTGTCATGTCATCATTGCGGACGGGCTAAAAGGAACCGATGAGGTTTTAGTCCCGGTTTCCGGCGGAAAATACGTAAAGGAAGCCAAGATCGGCAGAGCCGTTATGGATGCAGATGTTTTTATCAGCTTAACCCATTTTAAAGGCCATGAGATCACAGGGTTTGGGGGCGCCTTGAAAAATATCGGAATGGGCTGCGGCTCTCGTGCGGGAAAAATGGAAATGCACAGCGCAGGCAAGCCTTACGTAATTCAAGAACAATGCGTGGGCTGCCGTGTATGCGCCAAATCCTGCGCACATGACGCTATCTCGTTTACCGACAAAAAAGCTAATATTAACCACAGCCTCTGCGCGGGCTGTGGAAGGTGCATTGGCGTATGTCATCGGGATGCAATTAAGCCCGCTGATGATGAGTCTTTCGACATTTTGAATCAAAAAGTGGCGGAATATACCAAAGCGGTCGTTGACAAACGGCCTTGCTTCCACATCAGCCTGGTTGTGGATGTGTCTCCTCAATGCGACTGCCATTCGGGAAATGACGCTGCTATTGTACCGGATGTGGGGATGTTTGCCTCTTTCGACCCAGTAGCTCTGGATGTAGCCTGTGCCGACGCGGTAAACGCTCAGCCCCCGATTCAAAACAGCCAGCTTAAAGAGCATTGGAACGAATCCGGGGACCATTTTCACAAGGTCGGGCCCAATACCAACTGGAAGGTCGGTATCGCTCATGCCGTAGAGCTTGGAATCGGCACTACAGAATATGAATTGATCCGTGTATAAATAAAATTTTTTGAAAATCCGAATCGCGGCAAATTAAGAACGATAAGAAAGGCGGGAAGAGAAGTCTCTTCCCGCCTTTCTTATCGTTCTTAGCCTGACTAGTAGCTCCATTATCGCAAAACATGGTAAATTATAGTAAGTGAACCAAATACGCTGACAAAGCATTAGGGTATCAGAGATGATTTACCTTCAGGCCATCTGCTTCTCCATAGAGAATTTCCACCTTGGTTTCCAGCTTGCCGCTTTTAGGGTCACGCTTCTGAGAATAGACGCCCCAGTTTTTGGCGTTGGAAAAGAAACACCGAAAATCGTCCTGATGGATCACCGGTGCAAACCCGATGGTATTATTTACCAGGTCGAACTGATAGCCACTCAGAGCCACCAGCACAGACCAGCTCGCCATGCTGCGGACATAATGGTTGCCGCATTCCACCTCGTTCCAGGGATTCCAGTCGTAGCCGTTATACCGTTCCCGAACCGCTTTCACAACGGCCAGGCCTTCTTCCACAAAGCCCTCAAAAATCAGGTGGGCTGCCACCTGGTATTCTATGCCGGACCATACTTCATCGCTGTATACAAAGGGCAGCTTTGGACGGCTGCCCTGAGGCCAGCTGCACAATACCAAGCCTTTTTCCTGATTCAGCGCATAGGTACGCTGGACATTGACATGATCCTCCATCGTCTCCTTGAAATTGTACTGAAATACAGAGTGAATGGCCTTTTTGATGTGCTCCTCCGGCAGGACATAGCCCAGGTGATTCAGGTGGGCCAGCATTTGTCCAAAGACCTGATCCGCCAGGCATCCGGTGCCGTACTGGTATTTATAGGCGTTAATATCGTCGATCACCTGGATATAATAGTCGCCTCCCCACAGCAGGGAATCCATTTTTTCGCTTCCTTTGCGGAACGCTTCGGCATATTTTTCCGCATGCGCGGTATCCCCTAAGTATGCGGCCATTTCCTTTCCTGCCTTCAGCGCCGCCAAAAACAGAGAGTTGCTTAAGGAGTTGGGACCGTAAAATTCTATATCATAGGTATTATGCTGCTGATCATCCAGTACACAGTCCTTATCGGAATCCCAATAGGTAAATGCGAAATCCAACGCTAAGGCAGCTTTTTCCCAGGTTTCTTTTAACAGGGCATCCCCAGCGCCCAGCTTCCAATCCCGGTAAAGCCGCAGAATGGTACCCATTTGTCCGTCTACAGCGGGGATCATTTCCCATTTTTTGTCTCCGAATACTTGCAGCGTCCGAAACGCCATTCTGCCTGTATCGTCGGTTTCCAACAGGAATTCTGTCCTTCGCATAGACTGCTCCAGCTCGGGGAACAAGAACGCGGCGGTCTGCGCATAATTCCACACATGAGTGCAGTTCCCCTCACAGCTGCCGTGTTGGGGAAAGCTCCCCTCCCATGACAGGAACGTACCGTCGGAAATCCGGAAACAGGTAGGACTTCTTAAAACGGTAATATTATTGGCCAGCGCCTCGATCACATAATCCGGCAGCGTACTTTCATAAAGCGCTTTGGTAAAGGAGCGGGAGGCTTTTTCCAGACTCTCCAAATTTTTGTAGAGATATACGCCGTAATCCCAGGCGTTTTTCTGGAAACCGGCGTAATAGTTATGCTCAATCTCCTTTTTATTCCGGTTTTCCGGGCAGACATGGCCGCCCCAGTATTTTGGACGATTCGGAAAATACCAAGTAAGAATAAATTCGAATACAGCCTCTCCATATGCCGGAATCGTTTTGCGCACGCCTAAGGAGCCGATTCTCAAATCGCTTAAATCATTGAATTTGCTTTCCTTGCCCTGGAACTCCGAATGAAATTCAAGCCTTCCATCCTCGGAAAAGTCATCCCAAAAATCATGTATACCATCCCACCAAGCACCGGAAAGCCACTCCTCCTTGACCGTAACGCTGTCCTCCCCAGTCATCACAGCAATGCTGCCGTTTGTAAAATCATCCTCCGCAAGCTCCGGACTGGTATATAAAAGCCCTTTCATTTGATCCTGGTCAAGATATTGGTTTTTCACCGGCTTTTTGACCAAAAGATTGTCAAAAAGGTCGTAGCCGTTAAAGCCCACTGCATTAGCGACGGACGAAGCCACCGTGGCCTCCAGCGCCTCACCGGAGTTGTTTTTCACCTTATAACGGATCACCGCGCCGGGAATTCCAGAATCCTTAGCGTTTAGAGGAATAAAAGGGGTAAACGCCTCTAATTCCACAGAAAGGGGCAGCTTACTGTCCTCTAACGCTACATTGACAAAGGGATAAGCAGCCGAAAAACTGGAACGCTCAAACCGGGGCAGCCCAGCCAAATCAGCCGAAATAAACCCGTGAGAGCAAGTATACGGCGGCTGAATCCGGGATTCCAGAATTCGGACGATGGGCTGAGTATTTTTGCTTTTTGCCCAAAGTGCGAAAAACGTATATGGAAAGTGGATTCCCTTTCCCGGCTGGCCAAAAATTTCCCAGTCGCAGTAGTTGCCCCGGGTTCCCACAGATACATTGCCGGTGCCAATGCCCCCCAGCAGAAATTTACATTCCGTGGCTTCATAAGGATAAACCTTGGCGCCATACTGATTGTTTGTCATAATATTTCCTCCTCTATTTTGGCTAAACGTAGTTGATGAAATTCCGCTGTAATATAAGTGATGGTATGACTGGAGGCTGCCGTCAGGCCGACCAGCAGTTCTTTCTCCTTGGAAACCTGGATTTGGAACACGGGTTCCCACTCCCGCCCCTGCTTGGCCAGCCGGACGGTCAGGACTCCCGCTGCACGGTTTAACCCAAAGCATGGTCTTTCTCCTGCATCGAATTCCTTCAAAATTTCTGTGTTTCCATCGCGCCTGATAATAACCTGTGCTTTTGAGTAAGGATGAAGCAGCACGGCGATGTAGCCGCTCTCCGGTTCCAGGCCGTCCCGAACCATCAGGCCTGCCGCCACACGCTCGCCCAAGTTGGTAAGGCTTCTGATTTCAGCGGAAAGCCGGAAATCCCCTGAAGCCTGCTGGTAAACAAACCGGTATTCCTCTTTTTCTCCGCAAAAGCCTGCCCCACCAGCGGAAAGAACTACCCTATCCGATGAAAATTCTGTTCGGGAACTGTTTTTCGGTCTGGGAAAATCTATACTTTTCCAGAGAGTATCCTTCTCCTTAGGCTTTAGCTTGACCGCTAAATCCCCGGAAAAGCCAGGCAGAAGCAGCGTCAGCGTTTCTCCTTCGGCGGTTACCGTACTTTTCTCCAATATCTTTCCGGTTTTGGTATCATAAAATTCCACCTGGTAGTCTCCGGCTTTCAGGCCGGGAACTTCCGCCGTACGCCCCTTTTCCACCGAAGAACTCTTTCCCTCATTAGCCTGGCAAAAGCCCCAGTCCCGCTTTTTTATCCACAGGCAGGCCCGGTCTGTTTTTCTCAGGCCCAAGATAAGAAGTCTCTCTGTGACCGTGTCCAGGTTGGAAAAGGAAACTGTTCGCCGCAGATCCTCTCCAGCGAAAAAACGGGAAACCGGAAGATATTCACTATAAAGCCTATTTTTATCCACATAAGAGCCCCAGGTCCAGTGCATTGCGGTTCCCAAGGATTTCAGCAGCAAGGAAGCCCACAATTGATTATGAAATTCAATTCCCTCCGGGTCATAATCCTTTTGGATATCTCCGCCGGGGGATAAAGCAAATTCTCCGAAAAGGACCGGCTTTTCCACCTGGCTGAATCGTTCCTTTAAAACCGCGCTCAGGGCTCCCTCGGTATCGTACTGCCGCTGGCCGTATTCCTCATTGAAATAAGTATAACGATGAACTGTGGTCAAGTCAATACAGGGAAGCTGCCACAAATTTAAATCCCGTCTGGAATCTGCAAAGCTAGATGTCACAAGGTGCTTGCTGTCCAGCTCTTTCAGGTAACTTCCCATTTCGCTGTGCCATCCGATGACCTTGGAGGCCTCCTGATCGTAGTCCTCCCCCGCTCTCCACATAACCTCCGGAGCGTCGATCTCATTCCAGAGCTCATAGGCCATCAGATTAGGGCTATATCCCCAACGTGCCGCCACATATTTCAGATAATATCTTACATATTTTTTGCAGGCTGGCTTTTCAAAAAATTCGGATACGTTTTTCGCCGGACCGCCGTTCTGATCGTGATAGGGATTTCGGTTCCAGCCCCAATCAGGAAATTTCTCCGTCTCGTCGTCAAAGTCCTCCCAATGAAACAGGGAAAGCCGGAAAAAAATCCCCAGCTCTTCCGCTGTTTGGAACCTCCGATCCATTTTCCAGGCGTTTTGCTGATTATACTCGTTCAGCCCTTTCCAGTCCTCAGAGAAAGGCAGCTCATTATCACAGGGAGTCCACTCGATCTGATCGCCCTCGCAGAAATCGAACTGGGTTAGGTTCGCTCCATTTTGAGCCATGGAAGAAAGCCACCGGTCATATTCATAGGTTCCCAGGCGGTTATCGGTGCCTCCCCATTCCCAGCCGCATAAATTATGTCCAATGCCTAAATAGGGGCTGCCGTCGGAAAACTCCAGATAAGCCGGATCCCGTGCGGAAACCCGCAAAAAGCCCTTTCTGTCCGATGGGGTTACCGTAAAAGAGAGCTCCCCCTTCTCCGGATACCGGTAAGAGCGGTGGCGCTTTTTGTCCAGCAGAGTTACATAGTAGCGGTATTCTCCGGGTACCTGGGCGGAATAACGGATTCTCCAATCCTTTTCCAGTGTAGAAATCAATATCTCCCGCCCATTTCGCAAAACGCGCTGAAAGCCCTCGTACCAAAATCCGGAAATCTGCTTTTGATCCCCGTTCGGCTTTAAAATATAGGCTTTCAGATCCACCTCCTCTGGACAATAGGGATGCTCGAACACTTTCTCAAAAGCGAAAGCCGCTTCAAATTTTTCAAAGGCTGGAATGGCTCCATGAATTGTATTATCCCATAAAAAGCACAATTCCTTGTCCTGTGTCATAATTTCCTCCGCAAATAAAATTTCTTGCTACATCTTCATGCCCGTTGTGGCAACGCCCGCGATCAAGCGTTTTCTGCCTATCAGGAAAACGATTAAAACAGGGATCAGAGCCACAACCATCGTAGCTACGTTTACCGCCGGACTCTGCTGGCTGTACATTCCCTGAAGCATACTCAAGCCCAGAGGCAAGGTCATGTTCTGAATACTCTTCAAGAAAATCAACGGGTTGAAGAAATCTCCCCAGGCACCATTGAAGCATAGAATCGCGTTTACCGACAGAACCGATTTAGCCAAAGGGAAATGGATCAATAAGTAGGATCGGAAGTAGCCGCAACCGTCAATTTTAGCGGTGTCATCCAGTTCTAAAGGCAGAGACATAAAAAACTGGCGAATTAAGAAGATGGCAAAAGCGCTGAAGGCTCCCAAAGCGATCAGACTTCCCAAGCTGTCCATCAGCCCCAGAGCCTTGACAATAAAGTAGTTGGGAATAATCGTCAGCTGTGCCGGAACCATCATAGCCGCCATGAAGGTGATAAAAATAAAATTCTTTCCCGGGAAGCGCAATTTCGCAAACACAAACGCCGCTAATGACGCGGTCAGCGTTTGCAGCACGGTGATGCTGGTAGAAACAATCAGGCTGTTTTTATACATAGCCGCCAACAAGCCCATCTGCTGGAATACCACCAAGTAATTTTTAATGGTAGGATTCCTGGGGATAACCGTCGGAGGTATCTGATACATTTCCGCCACCTCCTTAAAGGAAGCGGAAACCATCCAGATGAAGGGGTAGATCATAATGATTGTGCCGATCGTTAAAAACACGATCAGGAAAAGACACCAGGGCACTCTTTTTAATTTTCTCATGATTGTTTAAGCTCCTTCCTGGTTTAATTATAAAACACCCATTTTTTACTCAATACCATTTGGGTCACTGTAACAATCATGACGAAAACAAACAGCAAAAGAGCCAGGGTGGTTCCATATCCCATATCCATCTTCTGGAAAGCGTTCTGCCAGATATAGAACACCATGGTGCTGCTGGAATCCCCGGGGCCGCCTTTGGTAAGAACGTACGCCTGGTCAAACACCTGCAGAGAACCGATCACCGCCTGAATGGTTAGGAAGAGAGTGGTGGGAGAAATTAGAGGCAGGGTAATGGAAAAAAACTTTTTACTCTTGCCAGCACCGTCGATCTCCGCGGCCTCATAAAGATCCTTGGGGACATTCCGCAGAGCCACCAGATAAATGATAAAGAAAAAACCTACGCCCTTCCAAACATCCAGGATGATAACCGTCATTAGGGAAAATCTGGGATCAGTCAGCCAGGGAACCTTGCCCAAGCCCACCGTAGTCAGCAGTCCATTGATTACGCCCATATCCGTGTTCAGCAGCATTCCCCAGACAATGGCGACAATGGCCATAGGCAGAATGATCGGGAAAAAGAAAACAGATTCCATCACAGAGGTCAAAAATTTATTTCGAATACTGTGGACCACTACGGCCAACAGTAATCCTATTCCAATTTTGAGGATCACGGCGGCAACCGCAAAAATCAAGGTATTAATAATCACTGTGCGAAGCCGCTGATCGTTTAACAAGGTTTCAAAATTCTGCCAGCCTACAAACTCAGCCGGCATCAGCATATCCCATTCACAAAAGGAGATTACAAAGGTGGACACCAAGGGAATCAAAACAAACGTAATAAACAGCAGAATCGCTGGGGCTAACATAATGTAAGCCCACATGATTTCTTTTCCCTTTATCTTTTTCAATGTGTTTTTCATCGTACCGCGCCCTTTCTGGAAATCAGCTCCAATCGAACCTGTCTGGAAATACTCAGCTTACAAAAAGCCCCGGCAACACTACAACGGTTGCTTTATATACTACAATGCGGGCTGCAAGCTTTCCGATTTTCGCAACCGCTTCTTTTGAGTTGAGCAGGACAACGCCGCCACAAGGTTGCGTTGTCCTGCTGGAAAATTACCGCCTGGGGAAATTATCCGCGTTTTGCGATCTCAGCGTTAATTTCTTCTTCCGCAGCTGCCATAGCTTCTTCCATCGTCTTCATGTTAGCCATAGCGGCGCCGAACTCACGGAGCAAAACAGATTCGATAGCGCCATATTCCTGTGGAGCCGGAACCATTACGCCCTTCTGGGCAGAAGCGTAAAACAAGTCGGCATGAGCCGGGGCAAAATCCTTGGCGGCCAGAGTATCGGCAGCGGATTTCACGGCGGGAATGGACCAGCCATCCTCTACGATAAAGGTATCCTGGAAGTCCTTGCTGGACAGGAACTTTGCGAATTCCCAAGCGGCGTCTTGATGCTCGCTGGCTGCGAAGATTGGAGCGCCACCTACGCCGATCACAGCTTTATCCTCTTTTACAATGGGAAGATCCACCACGTCGTAATCATCTACCGGGAAGTCGGCGTTTTTCAGAGCGTTAACCTGCCACATGCCCGCACTCATAAAGGCCAGCTTATCCTGCACGAACAGATCCAGGTCAGCTACGCCGGCATCAATTTTTGGAGAAATATTATATTTATAAACAAAGTCATACAAAAGCTGCACGCCCGCAAGGGTGTCCGGATCCGTCAGGCGTGACTCGGTCCAATCGTCATTAAGCACATTGCCGCCAGAAACTATCATCCAAGGAACAATTGTATTAAAGTAAGCGTTTCCAAAGGCATAACCGTAAACATCATTGGTACCGTCGTTCTCAGAGGTCACAGTCTGGCAGATCTCGATAAAATCATCAATGGTCCATCCGGATTCCGGCTCGGGGATGTTGAAACGTTCCAGCACATTTTTATTATAGTACAACAATATGTTGTTCCAAACCGTGGGCAGACAGTAGGTCTTTCCGTCGTACTTCATGGTTTCCATCAGCGCCGGGTCAATTTCATCCAGAGTCTCTTTCATTTCTTCCTTATCCCGTTCGAGATACTCGTCAATCGGGATAATAATACCGGAGGCCGCAAAGGATCTCTGGCCCTCGCTGGCGATATCTGCGATATCCGGAACATCGCCGCCAGCGATATTTACACTAATCGCCTGCATTAGCTCACCCCAGCTATTGGCAGGAATTCCTTGCACCTCTACCTTGATATCGGAGCGCTGAGACATAAATTCCTCGGCCCTTGCCTCGAAGCCGGCAGCAGAGTTCGCGTATCCTACGAATTTAATGGTCACGTGCTCCTGGTTTTCCGCCTGGGAGGAACCCTCGCTCTGCGCGGAAGCACCGGAGTCCGCAGATACCTCTCCACCTTGCTGGCTGTTGGAACAGCCGGACACAGCACCGGCCAGCATAGCCGCCGCCAAGAGCAATGCCATCTTTTGTTTTAACATAATTGCCACTCCTTTTTAATAATTTACCTGAAATTTATCACAAAATACTTTTCAAAGTATTTTCCGAACCGGTTCGATATTTCTATAACAATAAACTAACAGGTTCTTTTGCCTAACTAGCAACTCTCCTTGTGTTGTATTTTTGCAACAAATTTTATCTAATTAACTGCTTGAAAAATAACTAACATACAGGGCTACTTTTTAAGGCTAAGGCATACCCTCACCAGTTTTTCGAACCGGTTCGGATTTTCCTTAAAAAAGATTATAATAGTCTTTTCACCGATTTTCTTACCACTAGCTCAGTATCCAGTAAAATTTCTCTGGGCCTGCCACTGGCTTTTCCCATAATTTTATCAAACAAAAGCTCTGCCGCCTTCTCTCCCATCTCATATTCCGGAATTTGCACAGTAGTCAAAGGGAAAGTCATTAATTCAATATCATCAAATCCGATGATGGAGATATCGTCCGGTACCTGCCGTCCATTTTCCTCCAGGGCACGGATCATCCCTACCGCCACCAAATCATTATACGCAATAATTGCGGTGGGCAAATCCTCGAAATTTACCAGCTTTTTTCCCATCAGATAGCCTTCCTGTATGGTTTTAGCTTTATAAAAAATATATTTTTCCTCCAGCTCAATACCATTATGCTCCAATGCCTTCCTGATTCCCCGTAAACGCCGTTGGGAATAGACCGACTCCATTCCTCCGTGGACAAAGCCAATTTTTCTATGGCCGCAAGAATAAAGATATTCGGCCGCCTGATAGGCACCGTTATAATCGTCAGCCTCTACGCTATCCGCAGCAAGCTCGCCGGCCGTGGTTCCAAACACTACAAAGGGTAGACCAAATTTGTTCAACTCCATTAGGAGATCTGTATCTTTGCCGCTGATATCGATGATAACCCCACTCACCATCTGACCCGACATTACCCTAATAGCGTTCAGTTCTTTTTCACGGATACCGTCAGTATTTAAAATTAAGGTTGTATAGGCGTGCTCAGAAGCAGTATTCTCAATGGCACGGCAGATCTTGGCGTAAAAAGGATTGGTGATATCCCGCACAATGATCCCGATGGTATTCGTAGTCTGCATGGACAGATTGCGTGCAAACTCATTGGGAATATAATTCATTTCTGCTGCGATCCGCTGGATTTCTTCTCTGGTTTTTGGTTTCACTCCCGGTTTATTGTTCAGCGCAGCCGATACCGTACTTTTGGCATATCCTGTTTTTTTCGCAATATCAGAAATCGTGAGCCTCACTGTAATTCCTCGCTTTCCGAACCGGTTCGATTTTAAAATAACACAAAACCCATAAAAAATCAAGACTTTTTTATGGGTTGCCTGCCTTACAAAAATAAAGTACAACATAAAAGCCTATGATCATCAGTTTATTTTTATAACTAACAGAATTATATTTTACGAACACAGCACATCAATGACTTAATATCACTAATACGTTTTCGCCAAAGTAAGAAAGGATTTTTTTATTATAATAGCCTTTTTCGTATGACAAACAAAACCAAAAACCTCTCGGCATTGCTCATGAAATACCGAGAGGTTACTTAAAAGCCAGATCGAGGTGTTTACTTTTGCCTCACATCGTATCACCTCAAAAAGAGGGTCCTATAGAAAATATAAATAAACACGATAAAACCAATGCTTTACAAATAAAATAGAGGTTTTGAGAAGCTTTTTACCTTTATTCCCACTCTTCTTACGAAGCTTAACTTAACACATTTCGTTTAGTGATTATTGCTTCGTATCCTCTTGATTATCTAATGTATTCGTATTATCCTGACTTAAAAAGCTCCTGTTATCATTTTGTTATCGAGGTTGATAACAAGAATAGTAACACTGCGGATAATATTAAGTGGTATGTAAGTATTATAAACGATTTTGCTTAGAAATTCAAGGGTTTTACGATATTATTAGTTTATTACTGCTTCTTCATCTGCCGCAGGAACAGCAGAACAGCGGTGATCATCGTTACGGCGGCATAACCAAGCACCCACCAAATATGAGGGAATATATCCGCAAAGTTTCCGCTTAGGACTGCCCGTTCCATTTCAACGGCGTGAACGAAAGGCAGAGCGTAGGCAACCGTTTTGAACGCACCGCCCACAAGCTCCAGATCAAACCAAGTACCCGACAGCCAAGCCGCAAGGTTGGTAAGGAGCGCACCGCAGATGCCGCCTACCTGCTTATCTGTGAACACACTTCCGCAGAGCAATCCCATGGCAATGAACAGAAGTGCCGCAGGGATAACGCACACCACCGCAAGCAGTATATTTACGGTAAATTCAAGTCCGAGGATCAGAGCGACGATGTAGCAAACAACGGTCTGTGCTACGGCGATAGGCAGAATCGGGAGCGTGTAGCCAATGATAAAATCCTTTGCCGTCAGCGGTGTGGTGTAAAGCCTTTGCAAAAGGGAGCTTCCTCTGTCCTTTGCTATGATCGTAGCGGAAAACAAGGTCATAAAGGATAAGCCAAACACGGTGATACCGGGCGTGAGATGTCCGATCTCAAACAGCGAAACAGGCACATTCGATTGAATGGCGGTAAGTAATAAAATCAACACAATGGGAAATCCCAAACCGAACGCCAAGTTCAGCGGATCACGCAGAATCTCCTTTGCATTTCTGTTTGCAAATGTCAGCATCTTCATTTCGCCGCCCCCTTTACGATACGCACGAATGCTTCTTCGAAATTATCTGTATCAGCCTTCACCTTGATCTCGTCAGCTGTGGCGCAGATCAGCAGCTTGCCGTCCTTCATAATGGCAATACGGTCGGAAAGCGCTTCTGCTTCTTCCATATAGTGCGTTGTCAAAATAATCGTTACTTTGCCTTTGAGGGAACGGATAATATCCCATAGATCGCTACGTGCAAGCACGTCAAGCCCCAAGGTCGGTTCATCAAGGAACAATATCTGCGGCTCGCTGATAAGTGCCATTGCAATGCTCAGTCTGCGCTGCCAGCCGCCCGACAGTTTGCCTGCTTTCTTTTTTAGAACTGTATCCAACCCAAGCAGCTCGGTCAGCTCTGTAATTTTTGCTGTGCGCTTATCCTTGCCAATGCCGTGAACACCGCACATCAGCTCCAAATTTTCCTTTACGGAAAGACCGGGCGCAACGGCGGTTTCCTGCGGAGAAACGGCAATAATGGATTTTACATCGGCGGTGTCATTGATAATGCTTTTTCCATTCAAAAAAGCGTCACCGCTTGTAGGCTCGGTAAGGCAAGAAAGCATTTTAATAGTTGTGGTTTTTCCCGCACCGTTGACGCCGAGCAGAGAAAAAAGCTCGCCCTCCTTGACCGTCAAAGATAACTCGTCAACGGCGGTTACATCTTTATATTTTTTCGTTAATGAAACGGTTTTGATTGCATCCATAGCTTACTCCTTTGCTTCGTACCGTCTTTTCAAACCTTGAAAAGCGTCGGTCAGCATTTCGCTGATCAGGTCTGTATCAATCTCAAAATAGTTTGTTGCCATCATCGTGGCAATGCCGTGAACATACGCCCACATCTCAAGATGGAACAGCTTTGTGTTATTACCCGCAATTCCCGTATGGTTTTCTACCATTGAAAACAGTTTTTGGGTATCCTCTGTTTCCACTTCCTTTTGCTCGGCAGAACGGTCACGCATAAACAACAGCTTAAACAGTTCCTTTTCCTCTTTCGCAAAGCGAATATACGCCATACCCGTTGCTTTATATACGGGATATTTACCCGAAGCGACTTCTTGTTCTGTATATTCACGGTAAAGCGTATCGGCGGCATTTACTACCGCAAGACGCAATTCATCCATAGTTGCAAAGTTGGAGAACACCGGCTGCGTGGAACAGCTTAACTCCTTCGCAATCGTTCTTGCGTTGATCGCTCCTGCTCCGTCACGCCTTACAAGGTCAACGGCAGTAGCCACAATGCTTTCTTTTGTAATTCTTATTTTGGGCGGCATATTGCACCTCCTAAATAGTTGATGTTATATATCACTTGTTATATTATAATCTGCAGTAATTGCATTGTCAATAGAGTTTGCAGAAAAGTCACAAAAACGGCAGGAAGTTTTTAATCTTCCTGCCGCCGCTGACGTTATGCGAATATCAATTTTGCATTTACAATTTCTGAGGCTTTTTGTATTCATTACTACGCCATATAAACTGTTGTAAAACTAATTTTTTACATTCTCGACAATGTGAATTTGTTAGGTTAAAATGCACCAAATAGCCAAAGGTACATAGCAACACACTAAAACAAGCCTTTGCCAAAGACCACCGTATCTCAAAATGGTTTTTGCAAACTTATCTTTTTCTCCCATAACGAAAAAGCAAAAAACACGAAAGCCACAATAAATAACAAGAGCGATATAACACCCATTACAATCTCCGAAAATTGAAACTGCAATATTGCCAAAAGCAAGGGAACGATGAGCAAGGTCATAAAGCCGACAGCAGATGCTCCGCCGTGAATTTTGGTTATTACATCCTCATCTTTTTTGTTCTCATTAAGTGGACAAAAACCTGATATAATTTCGCATCCGATTCCGTATATTGCCAACAATATCCATATCGCTATCGACAGACCGCTATTATATTTCTGATACAACATAAATGGAGCAACACAGAAAACAATCCCCGACAATATGCACCATACATTATATACCCACTTTACAGGACTTTGTCGTGCACCAAGGACGGAAAGTGCCATTTCTTTATGACTATAATTGGAGTAGAAGCGTGCAAGCGCTAACGGCAACAAATTATCCATAAAAAGTATTATAAGCCATATAAAAACCAAAGTTTTCATTTCATTAGTCTCCTGCAAGTTCAAAGTTTCTGTTCAGCATTATAGCATACAATTATGAAAAATTCTACAAATTAACGCAGAAAACGGCGGCAAAGAGTTTTCTCTCCCTGCCGCCGCTGACGTTATGCGAATATCAATTCTGCGTTTACAATTTCCGTTGCTCTGCTACGGATGTTATTCATCCTACCAACCCACTCCATTTGGTTTTCCGCTTTGAGTTTTTCCGTCACTCCCTCTCGCTCTGCCTTCTGTTTTACGAGCCGAAGAAACATATCCTCAGCTTGCTTGTCGATCTCGGCAAGGTGTTCATTGAGTTTTCCGGCGGTAAGCAAATTGGTGTATAAAACCTTTCGGTTTTGCTTCAGATACCGTAAATGCCGCTGTCCCCACACGCCAATTTCGGTTTCTTTTTCGGGTGGTAATTGCAGATCGGGCAGATAATAATCGCCCTGCAAGGTGTACCCGATACCCGTTCTTTCGTCTGTGAAATGCTGTTTCATTGTGTGTTCCTACCTTTCATAATTTCTATTTTTTGAGCGTTGCCCACGCTCTTGGGGTTGTGTTTTGGGTGCAGGAATCGGCTCATACATAATGCTCTTCTCCTGCTTCTTAAAGCGTTCAAGGATACCGTCTATAAATTCCTTAACCGCTTTCGGAGCCGCTTTTAATGCTTCAAGGTATGGGCGGCACTTCTCGGTCAGTTCAGATAACGCTTCCTTCAGCCGAGAAACTTCCGACTGTAACGACCATATCTGCCTTGACAAATACCGGTTTTGGTCTTGCAATTTTCGCACCTCGGACTCTGCCGAGTAGCTACGCTTCGCAAGAGAAGTCAGCTTCTGATAGTCCTCTGCCGACACGGTATATTTTCCCGTGAGAGATTTTTTGCCGGAATTGTCTATCTCCATAAAAGTCATTGAAGCGGTTTTCTTGTCATCATAACGCACCTGCACATCGGCAATTTTCTCTTGCAGATCGGACAGCCGCTTTTGATCCTGCTTAATTTTGTGTTCAAGCGAGGTGAGATTTTCGGCGGTGCTGCCACGCTCTCCACGGCTGAAACCGTTAAAGCCTGCACTCTGCATATGCTCATAAAATTTGTCTTGCAGAACGCTGTAGGAAGCGTGATAAACTTGTTTTCCTTTGCTGTTGAGAATGGGATTTCCATCTTCGTCAAGTGCTTTTTCGGAACGCCATTTCTTTGAATGGCTCACTTGATGGATAACCTCTTTGACCGTTCCCACAAGTTCGGGGTTCTTGCACCGCTTTGACCAACGGACTTCTTTATCCACCACCGGCAATGCCATAATGTGCAAATGGTAGTGATAAATCGGTCTGCCGTATTTCTCGGTCATTGCCACGTTCAGCTCGTCGGCGTGCATTACGGCGGAGATAATATTGTCCTTGCCGTATATTTTTTCTGCAAAGTGGAACGCTTCTTCATAGAACTTACAAGCAAAATCATAACCGCCGTTCTTCTCAAAATATTCGGTGTTGACATCCATAATCATCTCGTCAAAGACCTTCGCATCGGGTTTCAAGCCTTTCAGTGATACCGTTCCTGCGGCAATCATTTGGTCAAGATATTCGTTATAGGTCAGCTCACCGCAACCCTTAAAGCTAACGTTCATCGGGGTACGGGAGAGGTCAACGTTCATATTTTCATAACTCTCGTTTTTGCGTTCAATGTGTCGCTCAAACTTGCCGACAGATTCTCTCGTTCGGGTTTCCACACGAGCGACACTAAAATTTTCCTTCGCCATCTTCTCACTTCCTTTCCATAGGCGAAATTTTGGAGAGCCGCTGTTACACAACTTTTTCAAAGTGTGTAACCCACTATGACACTTTCAGCAATTCTGCTGCAAAGATGTCGTGGGCTCTCCGAGGGGGGTGTAGGGCGTTGCCCTGCTTACTGCGGTAAGCACCCAGCAGAGCTGCCCTTTGAAAATGGCACCCTGCACCCCGCCGAAACTTTCGTATTGCTCACTACCACCCGAAAAAGAACATTGCAAGATTGCGAAAGTCCCGCACCTTTGCAATGTTGCAACCTTAAAAGTTGCCTGCTTCTTTTTCATCGGGTAGTTCCCAATACCATTGACTGCCTTCCTTAACAGACCGCACCTTCAGCGTTTTCTTCGCTTCGTCAAGCACTCGTTTGGAGATACCCAAATTCTGTGCTTTCTGCAGCACGATTTGTTGCGGATACTTCCCATCGGAAAGGCAGTCAACGATAAGGCTTTCAGCCATATCGGACTTCTTCTCACGGCTGACACCGCTGAGAAGATCGTCGATAGAAATATCATAATGACCGAGCCATCGAAACCCGTTAGCTTCGCTCAGTTCAAAGGCGATAGGTTTACCCTCCGGTGCAAGTGATGACTTTTGATGTGCTGCTACACGCACCTCCGGCTTGTCCTTTACTCTGCCGACCACAAGGACGCTTCGAGCCGTTGCTTGAAAGTCAATAGAGCCAAGACCTCTATAATTGGATTTGTTCCCCTGTGCCTTGTTCAAATGCCCTACAAGGATAATCGCACAGCGATATTTCTCTGCGATCCTGCCAAGTTGGGAGAGAATATTTCTGACTTCGTTTGCTCGGTTCATATCGACCTTTGCGCCGATATACGCCTGCATCGGATCTAAGATGATTACCCTTGCTCCCGTTTCGGCAATAGCCTTTTCTACACGCTCGTCAAGCATCGTAAGCGCAGCTTCGGATTCGTCTATCACCTTAATCTGTGCGCAGTCTGCATTGCCTGCAAGCAGGCGGGGCTTGATGGTATCACCAAGTCCATCCTCTGCGGTCTGATAGATGATTTTGATCGGCTCACGTGCGGTATCGTCGCAGGGGAGTTTTTCTCCCCTTGACAACAGCGCCGCCAACCGTAAAATCAAGGTCGTTTTACCTTCGCCGCCGTCACCGTGAATGATTGTCAGTTTCCCGTATGGGATATAGGGATACCACAACCATTCCACTTCCTCGACGGCAACCTCATCCATACTGATGATTTTAAGTTCTGCCATAGGCATTACCTCCTTTCAATTTTCATCAAAACTATTGAAATTGAAGGAGAAGTCGGTTATAATATGAGCAGTACATTTTTGAGAAGGCTGTTCCGTATCTGCGCCAACAGATACATTGGGAACAGTCTTTTCGGTTTTATACGCCAACGCCGCCGTCTCCTTTCATTCCATATAAGGTGGTGTTTATCTGCTCAATGGTGTCGAGCAGTTCATCGGTTACGTTGCCGCCGCTTTCGATACGCTTCAGTTCTGAAAGAACAGTGGCAAGCTCATTGCGAAGTGCCTTATACACTCTCGGATTACCGACTACCTTTATTTCCTGCTGCAAGGAGCGAGAACAAAGGTAGTCTTGTTTCGTCAGTCCCGACAGCCTTACGTTCGTATCGAGCTGATCGGCTTCTTCGGGAGACATACGGAAAGCAACGGTTTTGCTTCTCCAACGGTTGTGATGGTCAAGATTTTTAGCAGACATTGGTTATATCCATCCTTTCATAATCTAATTTCTTTGCCATTTCCACTTGCTTTGATGGAAACAGATGTGCGTATCGGTAGGTTATCTCAATGCTTTCGTGTCCTACACGGTCAGCGATTGCCACCGCCGAAAATCCCATATCAATTAAAAGGGAAATATGGCTGTGTCTGAGATCGTGAATACGAATACGCTTTACCCCTGCGGCTTTTGAGCCACGCTCCATCTCTCTGCTCAAATAATGCTTTGAGATATTGAAAATGCGGTCTTTTTTGCCCACACCGTAGAGCATACCGAGATAATCCTGCATTTCTTCACAAAGAAACTGCGGCATTTTAATGGTACGGTTGCTTTTCTTGGTTTTAGGTGTGGTAATCACATCCCGCCCTTTCAAACGCTGATAGGATTTGTTAATGGTAAGCGTACCTTTTACAAAATCGAAATCGGCAGGGGTTAATGCCAACAGTTCGCCTTCACGGATGCCGCACCAATATAAAACCTCAAAAGCATAGTAGGAAACGGGTTTGTCCATCATTTCATCCGCAAACTTTTTATACTCGTCTTTTGTCCAAAACTTCATTTCCTTGCGTTCCTCTGTGCCCATATTTCCGGCTTTGGAAGCGGGGTTGGAACGAAGGTCATAGTGTCTGACAGCGTGGTTAAAAATGGCGCTGAGTTGATTGTGGACGGTCTTGAGATAGGTCTGCGAATATGGCTTGCGGTTTTCGTCACGGTAGGCAAGCAGTTCATTCTGCCACGCCATAACATCCTTCGTGGTTATCTCGCTGATAATTCGCTTTGCAAAGTAAGGCATAATCTTGGTTTCCACGATATGCTCTTTGGTCAGCCAAGTGTTTTCTTTCAAGCGGGGCTTAATATCGTTTGCATAAAGCTCAAAGAAGGCTTCAAAGGTCATATCCATATCGGCGGCGTTCTGCTGCTGAAAGGTACGCTCCCATTCGACCGCTTCTTTTCTTGTTTCAAATCCTCGCTTGCATTTCTGCTTGCGTTCGCCCTTCCAATCTAAATATCGGGTAAGGACATACCAAGTGCCGTTGTCGCTCTTGTATACCGGCATTTATATCACCACCTTTCCATTGTGATAAAGTCTTTCGTAGAAATACTCTCGGTTGATGCGCCCTGCGATTGTTATGAAGCCTTTAGCTTTTAACTCATCGTTCAACTGTCTTATGACCTTATAGGCGAATGAAGTTGAAACTTCGAGGACTTCTGCGACTTCTTCTACTCGCATAAATTTGTTTTCCATTCTGATCTTCCTTTCTTAATAGTAATTGTGATTTGTGCTGCCGTTCTGCCGTCACAAGTTCCTGCAGGCATTCCCACTTGTCGATGGGCGCTGTGCAGTCCCCTTACGGAGCGCTCGCTTCCTTTCGGAAGGTCTTGGCGGTTTGTGCTTGATCGGACGGTCATTTAATTTTCTGCAAATACACTAACGGTATTTGTTTAACCATTATACCAAGCAAATTCCGTTAAGTCAAGAGGTTTGCAAGAAAATATTTAACTTTTTTTGCTTTGGTTATCTTGACAGCAACCAAGCGTATATGCTATACTATGTTCACAGTACATAGATTGGAGAAGATAACTATGGCAATCGGTGAAAGAATACGTTTTTTGCGTAACCTAAAAGGTATGACTCAAAAGTGGCTCGGTATTGCTGTCGGTTTTCCCGAAAAGACCGCCGACATTCGTATGGCTCAATATGAGTCCGGCTCAAGAACACCCAAAGCAGATTTAACGCAATCGCTTGCACAAGTATTAGAGGTTTCGCCTTTGGCTTTGACCGTACCGGACATTGACAACGAACTCGGTCTTATGCATACGCTTTTTACATTAGAGGATATTTACGGCTTCAAGATCGACAAGGTGGATGATGAAGTTTGTATCCGTCTTGACGGCAGAGTAGGTAACAACGCTTCTATTCAGAAATACTTTGCTGCTTGGCAGAAGCAGGCTGAAAAGTATAGAAACGGCGAAATCTCCAAAGAGGAATACGACCGTTGGCGTTATAACTATCCTAAGTTCGATACCGAAAGCGGATGGGTTAAAGTCCCTTCACAAGAACTCAGCGATGCAATGGTCGAAGCCTTCAAAGACCACTTAAAAGACAAATAAAGACGACAAAAAGCCCTTAACTGCGTTATCCACAGTTAAGGGCTTTCATCGTCTTATAATACGGTTACATCAGTCCCAATCCACACATTGTTTATTCTGATAACCTGCAAACCATACGGGGTATAGAATAAAGGGTGCTTCAAAGGGTGTTATCAAATTGTTATCAAAAGGGGTGGTCGAAGTCCGAAAACCCTTGATATTACTGGGTTTTTGAGCCTTCGTTAATTATTCCCACTCAATGGTCGCAGGCGGCTTAGAGGTAATATCATAAACCACACGATTCACGTTACTGACTTCATTGATAATACGGTTGGAAACCTTTTCTAAAACTTCGTAAGGAATTCTAGCCCAATCCGCTGTCATAAAATCAGAGGTTGTTACTCCTCTTAGGGCAATGGTATTATCATAGGTTCTTCCATCCCCCATTACGCCTACGCTTTTTATTCCTGTTAGCACTGCAAAATACTGGCTGATTTTCCGATCTAATCCTGCGGAGGCGATTTCCTCACGGAAAATAGCGTCTGCATTCTTTAGAATCTCAAGCTTTTCAGCCGTGATATCACCCATAATCCGGATCGCAAGGCCGGGGCCCGGGAAAGGCTGCCTCCATACTAAAGAACCTGGGATTCCAAGTTCCAGACCAGCTTGGCGAACCTCATCCTTAAACAAATCTCTTAAGGGTTCGATAATTCCTTCAAAGCCAACATCCTCCGGCAGTCCGCCAACATTATGATGGCTTTTAATCACGGCGGCTTCCCCTACACCACTCTCGACTACATCCGGATAGATAGTTCCTTGGCACAAGAACTCAATTTTACCAAGCTTTTGAGATTCCTCTTCGAACACCCGGATAAACTCTTCGCCGATAATTTTACGTTTTTTTTCTGGTTCGGATACTCCCGCTAATTTTGATAAGAACCGATCCTTTGCATTGACTCGGATCAAATTCATATCAAATTGCTTGCGGAATACGGTTTCTACCTGATCACCCTCATCCTTACGCAACAAGCCATGGTCTACAAAAATACAAGTCAGCTGCTTACCTACCGCTTTATGAACCAGCAAAGCCGCCACAGAGGAATCCACTCCTCCAGATAAAGCACAGAGCACCTTTTTATCGCCGATCTTTTCCTTTAAGCTTTGAATGGTATCTTTAACAAACGAAGACATAACCCAATCGCCTTTACAGCCGCAAACACCGTAGAGAAAATTTTTTAAATAGAAATTTCCTTCTCTCGAGTGTTCTACCTCCGGATGAAATTGAAACGCATACAGCTTCTTTTCTTGATTTTCCATTGCGGCTACCGGACAGCCCTCAGTTTGAGCAATCACTCGAAAGCCTTCCGGAACTTTCGAAATATAATCGGTATGGCTCATCCAGCAAATATTTTCCTGCTGCGCGCCAAAAAACACCGGGGAATCCGTTTCTACATGAACCATAGTATTACCGTATTCTCTGGCATCAGACTGTTGAACCGTACCTCCCAATAAATGGGCCATTAATTGAGCGCCGTAGCAAATACCGAGGACCGGGATTCCCAGGGAAAATATGTCCGGATCGCAACGAAGAGCCTTCTCAGCATAAACACTGTTTGGTCCACCGGAAAAAATGATGCCCTTATAGCCCTTCTTTGCAATCTCATCCGCAGAGATCTGATAAGACTTTATTTCGCAAAACACATTTAAATCACGGACACGCCGGGCAATCAACTGGCTGTACTGAGCGCCAAAATCTAAAATTAGGATTGCTTCATTTCCCAACAATTTCGACATTCCTCTCTATTCAACAGTTACGGATTTCGCTAAATTCCTAGGTTTATCAATGTCGCAGCCTTTCATAGAGGCCACATAATACGCAAAGAGCTGCAACGGAACTACCGCCAAAGAAGGCAGCAGGATATCCTCTGTACTGGGAATATAAAACACATGATCCGCTGTTTTTTCTATTTCTTTATGCTTTTCAGTGGTCAAGCCTAAAACAACAGCGCCTCTGGCCTTTACTTCTTTGACATTGCTCATCATCTTATCAAACAGCATATCCTGGGTCGCCAGAGAAACCACCAAAGTCCCATCTTCAATTAAGGAAATTGTTCCATGCTTCAATTCTCCGGCCGCATAAGCCTCGGAATGGATATAAGAAATTTCCTTCAGCTTCAGAGACCCTTCCAATGACATGGAGTAATCTAAATTTCTTCCGATAAAGAAAATATCTCTGGAATTAAAATACTGGGAGGCCAAATATTGAATCGTTTCCTGATGTTCCAGAATCTCCTGGATTTGATTCGGAAGATTCTCTAAACCCTTCACATACCGCTCTAACTGTTCAGTCGTAATGGTATTCCGCTTTTCTCCCAGATAAAGGGCAAATAAATAGACCACAGCCAACTGAGTGCTGTAAGCCTTGGTAGTCGCTACCGCAATCTCCGGACCAGCCCAGGTATAAAGAACGTCGTCGGAATCATTGGCGATAGAACTGCCCACTACGTTTACAATCGAAATAACCCGCGCGCCCAATCGCTTCGCTTCTCTCAAGGCCGCCAAAGTGTCGGCGGTTTCGCCGGACTGACTGATGACCAAAACTAAAACGCTTTCATCGATAATAGGATCACGGTACCGGAACTCCGAGGCCAAATCAACCTCTACCGGGATCCGCGCGATTTTTTCCAGGATATATTTGGCGTTCATTCCTACGTGGTACGCAGAGCCGCAGGCTAAAACCACAATTTTACTGATTTTCTCTAAATCCTCCTTGGAAAGCGAAACGTCATCCAGGACAATTTTTCCATTTTTAAGTCGGGGGCTGATGGTTTTTCGAATCGCCTCCGGCTGTTCCATAATTTCCTTAAACATAAAGTGCTCATAGCCGCCCTTTTCCGCAGAGGAAACATCCCAATCTACATGAAACGGCGTTTTGGAGACAACCTCTTTCTCCATATTATACACGGTAATGCTGTCAGCCTTCAGCGCCACGATCTCATTATCCTCCAGCCGGTAAATATCACGGGTATGGGATAAAATCGCGGGAATATCCGATGCGATAAAGTTTTCCCCTTCTCCAATTCCTACAATCAATGGACTGTCCTTCCGCACCGCGAGAAGTTCATCCGGATGCTCCTGGCTGATCACGCCGATGGCATAGGAGCCCTCCACCTTGGCTAAAACCTTAAGCATGGTGTCCAGCATATCGCCGTCATAATAGTACTCGAAAAGCTGCGCGATAACCTCAGTATCTGTCTCGGAAACGAACTCCACGCCATGATTGATCAAATATTCTTTCAAAGACATATAGTTTTCGATGATGCCGTTATGCACTACGGCAAAGCGGCCGGAATCGCTTACCTGAGGATGGGAATTAATATCAGACGGCTCTCCATGAGTAGCCCATCTGGTATGACCGATGCCAACGGTTCCTTTGACCTTTGCGCCGCCTTCAATCATATCGCTTAGTATTTTTAAGCGGCCCTTTGATTTGTAAATTTCAAGGCCGGAGCCGTCATAAACGGCGATACCGGCAGAATCATATCCGCGGTACTCCAGCTTTTCCAGGCCCTTCAGCAAAAGAGGGGCCGCCTGTTTATAGCCGATATAGCCAACGATTCCACACAAGATTACTCACCTCATATCTTGATCTCCGACTCAACGTATGATCAGCTTTTATTTCGTATTTCTGTAGATAATATCATCACGGGCGGGTCCATTGGAAACTATGCCGATCGGGATACCGATTTCTTTTTCCGCGAACTCCACATACTTTCTGCAATTCTCCGGCAGATCCTCATATTTTTTGATTCCACGGATATCGCATTTCCAGCCGGGAAGAACCTCCAGGATCGGCTTCGCTCTCTTAAGCTTTGTAGTAGACGGGAACGAATCAATCCGCTTGCCATCCAGCTCGTAGCCTACGCAGACAGGGATCTCATCTAAATAACCTAGGGCATCCAAAACTGTAAAAGCAATGCTGGTGGTGCCCTGCACACGGCAGCCGTAACGGGTCGCAACTAAATCGAGCCATCCCATTCTTCTGGGACGGCCGGTAGTGGCCCCATACTCTCCGCCGTCGCCGCCTCTGCGCCGCAGTTCATCCGCTTCCTCGCCAAAAATCTCGCTGACAAACTCGCCGGCTCCTACCGCGCTGGAATATGCCTTGACCACGGTAATTACTTCTTTGATTTCATAAGGAGGAATCCCGCTTCCGCCTACCGCGCCGTAGCCCGCAATGGTATTGGAGGAGGTCACCATAGGATAAATGCCAAAATCCGTATCCTTCAAGGCGCCTAGCTGGCCCTCCAGAAGGATATTTTTTCCTTCCTTAACAGCTCGATACATAAAGTCGAAGGTATCCGCCACATAGGGGGCGATGGCCTCTTTGTACTCCATCAGTTTATTGAAAACCTCATCCACGGTAAGCGGCTCTTTATGGTAAAGATTCTGTAAGGTAGCGTTTTTAATCTCAAGGACGTGAGCTACCTTTTCCCGCAGGCTGCTTTCGTCATCGTACAGCTCGTTGATCTGGAAACCGATTTTGCTCACCTTATCCGCATAAAAAGGCGCAATGCCGGATTTGGTGGAACCAAATCTTCTGGAGGAAAGCCTCTCCTCCTCATATACATCGAACATAATATGATAGGGCATGACAATCTGCGCCCGGTCAGAAATCAAAATATGCGGCTCCGGAACGCCCCGCTCTTTTAAGGATTTCATCTCCTTGACGAAATTCTCAACGCTGAACGCGACGCCATTACCTATAATATTCGTGATATGGCTGTAAAATACCCCCGAAGGAAGCTGATGCAGAGCGAATTTGCCATAATTATTGATAATGGTATGGCCAGCGTTGCTGCCGCCCTGAAAACGGATTACCACATCTGACTGCGCGGCCATTACATCCGTGATCTTTCCCTTGCCTTCGTCGCCCCAGTTGGCGCCTACGATCGCTTTCACCATAAGTCTGAATCCTCCAATTTAAAATTAGAACAACACACGGTAATTATCATACCATAAAACAGAACCCGAAGGAAGATGATTTTTGTAAAAATTCTTACTTCCTCCGGGTTTTTTCATACTTAAACGTTGATTTCCGCCTGCTCGACTTTCAGGTCTTCATATTTCTGCAAAGCATTGGCCACCTCATGGTTCAGAAAATCCTCGGTCTGCTGAGGAGCCCGGCCCACATACTTTTCAGGCAGCATGATTTCCTCCAGTTCCTCCATGGTGACGCCGAAAATCGGATCCGCCGCGATACGCTCCAACAGGTCGTTTTCGCCGCCTTCCTCCTTCACTACCCTGGAAGCCGCCATAGAATGTACGCGGATCCTCTCGTGAAGCTCCTGACGGTCCGCCCCGCGTTTGACCGCGTCCATCATAATGTTTTCCGTAGCCATAAAGGGCAGTTCTTTTTTCAGCCGCTGTTCAATCACCTTAGGATAAACCACCAGGCCGTCGGACACATTCATATACAAATTCAGAATTGCGTCCACGGCCAGGAACGCCTCCGGAACGCTCAGGCGCTTATTAGCCGAGTCGTCCAGGGTGCGCTCAAACCACTGGGTCGCCGCCGTCATATAGGGGTTCAGTGTATCTACCATCACATACCGGGCCAGAGAAGCGATTCTCTCGCTTCTCATGGGGTTCCGCTTATAAGCCATGGCGGAGGAGCCGATCTGATTTTTCTCAAAGGGCTCTTCCACCTCTTTCAAATGCTGCAAAAGGCGGATATCGTTGGAAAATTTAGCCGCGCTCTGGGCGATTCCCGCCAGCACGTTGAGCATTTGGCTGTCCAGCTTTCTGGAATAGGTCTGGCCGGAAACAGCAAAGCAGGACTGATAGCCCATTTTTTCCGCGATCAGCTGATCCAGCCTGCGGCATTTGCTATGGTCACCCTCAAACAGCTCCAAAAAGCTGGCCTGGGTGCCTGTGGTTCCCTTAGAGCCCAGCAGCTTCGCCTTGGAAAGCTGGTATTCCACGTCTTCCAAATCCATCAGAAGATCCTGAATCCACAGGCAGGCCCGCTTTCCTACCGTGGTAGGCTGTGCCGGCTGAAAATGGGTAAACGCCAGCGTAGGCAGGTCTTTATACTTTCTGGCAAACTCGGACAGAGTGCTGATGACTCCCACCAGCTTTTTCTGCACCAGCCTTAGGGCCTCCGTCATAATAATCACGTCGGTATTGTCCCCTACATAGCAGGAGGTAGCCCCCAAGTGAATAATCGGTTTCGCCTTCGGGCACTGGACGCCGAAAGCGTATACATGAGACATGACATCGTGACGGACTTCCTTTTCCCGTTTTTCCGCCACATCATAATTGATATCGTCCTGGTGAGCCTTCATCTCATCGATCTGCTCCTGGGTCACCGGCAGGCCCAGCTCCTTTTCCGCTTCCGCCAAAGCGATCCACAGCTTTCTCCAGGTGCGGAATTTCATATCCGGAGAAAACAGGTATTTCATCTTTTGATCCGCATAGCGGGACGACAAGGGAGATTCATAAATATCTTTCATCAATAATCCTCCTTAACGGTGTACGGGAGTACAGCGCTGCTCTGGCTTGCCTTCCATGATGTGCTTCGGAACCGGCGCCGGATAATTCCCCGTAAAGCAGGCGTCGCAGAAGCATTTTTCCCGCTTGCCGATCATCTGGCACAGGCTGTCGAGCTCCAAAAATCCGATAGAATCCGCGCCGCTGAGCTTTCCGATTTCCTCCACCGACATTTTACAGGCGATTAACTCGTTTTTAGACGGGATATCCGTTCCGTAATAGCAAGGCCAGGTAAAGGGCGGCGAGCTGATCCGCAAATGGACCTCCTTGGCCCCCGCCTCCCGCAGCATGCTCACAATACGGTCGCAGGTGGTTCCCCGGACAATGGAGTCATCCAGCATAACGATCCGCTTTCCCTTTACTGCGGTAACCAGCGGGTTAAGCTTGATCCGCACGCTGTTGCGCCGTTCCTGCTGGGTCGGCTTAATAAAGGTCCGGCCAATGTAATTATTTTTTACAATGCCCTTTTCATAGGGAATCCCGGACTCCTCACTGTAGCCTATGGCCGCGTCGATTCCGGATTCCGGCACGCCGATCACCAGATCGGCCTCTACCGGATGCTGCCGTGCCAAAAGCCGGCCCGCTTCTTTCCTCGCCTCATACACACTGACTCCGTCGATCACGCTGTCTGTCCTGGCAAAATAGATATACTCAAAAATGCACGGGGAAATCCTCCCGGTGCAGTGGTCCCGGATGGACTTCACCCCGCTGGGATCCACCACCACGATTTCTCCCGGTTCCACATCCCGGACAAATTCCGCGCCGCAGGCATCCAGTGCACAGGTCTCGCTGGCAAATACGTATCCTTTGCCAAGCCTGCCCATACACAAGGGGCGGAACCCATTGGGGTCTCTGGCGGCAATCAGCTTCTGAGGGCTCATCACCAGCAGGGAATAAGCTCCTTGGATCTGAGGCATGGTCCTGCGGACCGCCTCCTCGATGGAGCCGCTGTGCATCCGTTCTCTGGCGATAATATAGGCGATTACCTCAGAATCAATGGTAGTTTGGAAAATCGCCCCCCGGTGCTCCAGCTCCCGGCGGATTTCATGAGCGTTTGTCAGGTTACCGTTATGGGCGATGGCCAAGGTCCCCTTGATATACCGCATCACCAGAGGCTGGGCGTTTTCCGGCACACTGTCACCAGCGGTAGAATACCGCACATGGCTGACGCACATCTGCCCGGAAAGCTTGTCCAAATCCTTGGGATGAAACACCTCGCTGACCAGTCCCATATCCTTATGATAGGAAACCACGCCCCGGTCGTTCACAGCGATGCCGCAGCTTTCCTGTCCACGGTGCTGCAGGGCTAAAAGGCCATTGTAAGCGGCGTAAGCCGGAGGCATGACGTCGTCTCCATACAAACCGAAAACGCCGCATTCTTCATGCGGCTTTTCGGCTGGTTCTATTCCATTTGGTTCTTTGGAATTCCAGTAAGAATGATTCAACATGGCACCATCCTAAATCAAGCGAGTCCTACGCGCTTCATCATCTCTGCGTACGCTTCCTCTACGCCGCCCATATCCCTGCGGAAACGGTCCTTGTCCAGCTTCTCGTGAGTTTTGATATCCCAGAAGCGGCAGGTATCGGGAGAAATTTCATCCGCCAGAAGGATTTCGCCGTCACAGCGGCCGAACTCCAGCTTGAAATCAATCAGCTCTACGCCGGTCTTAGCGAAAAACTCCTTTAGCAGGTCGTTGATCCGAAATGTCATGGAGGTAATCGTATCCAATTCCTCCCTGGTGGCGTAGCCCATGGCCAGCACATGGTATTCATTGACCATCGGGTCTCCCAGCGCGTCATCCTTGTAGCAGAATTCTAAAATGGGGCATTTCAGTTCAGTTCCCTCAGCAACGCCGAGACGCTTGGAAAAGCTGCCGGCTGCCTTGTTGCGGACAATAACCTCCAGAGGAACGATTTCAACCTTTTTCAAAACAGTTTCCCGGTCGTTCAGCTCCTCCACATAGTCAGTCTTCACGCCGTTTTTCTCCAGCATCTGCATCAAATAGTTGGACATTTTATTATTGACAACGCCTTTTCCCACAATCGTGCCCTTTTTCTGGCCGTTGAACGCGGTCGCGTCATCCTTATACGATACGATCACATACCGGTCGTCATCGGTAGCGTAAACCTTTTTCGCCTTTCCCTCATACATCATTTGTGCTTTTTGCATGATTGAATGCCTCCTTTTAAATCACAGCTCATATTTCCTTCACTGGCCACAAATCTATTTTTATTATACCTTGCCTCGGCAACTTTCGCAATAATTGAAAAAAGAGATTGAGAAATTCCCACATTTCACTAGAAAAACCTTCGGTGCCCTCTCTGGGTTTTGGCTTAAGTTACAATAGAAGCCGCAGGAGAAATCAGAATTAGATCTTGTCCTAAGCTGAAAACAAGAAAAGCAGCGGATGGAAGCCGGCCAATCCCGCTTTTCCTCCGCTGCTATTTTCACAGCAAATGGATATTATGTTCCTCGCAGAGCCGGATGGTTTCCTCCGGCCAAATCGACGCCTGCACCTCGCCGATGTGAGCGCGGCGCAGGAAAAACATACAGATTCTGGACTGTCCGATTCCTCCGCCGATGGTATCGGGAAGCTCATTGTTTAACAATGCCTTTTGGAACGGCAGCTCTGCCCGTTCCATACATCCAGCAATTTCAAGCTGAGCCCTTAACGCCTTCGCATCTACCCGGATTCCCATTGAAGAAAGCTCCAGGGCAGTATCCAGCATAGGATAATCCACGATAATATCTCCATTTAAGGTCCAGTCATCGTAATCGGGCGCTCTGCCATCATGAGGCTTTCCGTTTCTCAACGCCCCGCCGATTCCCATCAGGAACACCGCGCCGTGCTCCTTCACGATTTGGCGCTCCCGTTCTTTTGTGGTGAGGCCGCAGTAGCGGTCCTCCAGCTCTGCGGTAGTGACAAAGGTAATATGCTTCGGCAGCACCGGCTTAATCTGAGGATAAAAAGAAGCGACGTACATTTCCGTACGCTTTAAAACCTCGTAGATCTGATTTACCACGGTTTTCAAGGTATCAATGGTGCGTTCTTCCTTGCCGATAATCTTTTCCCAGTCCCATTGGTCTACGTAAATAGAGTGAAGATTATCCGTATCTTCATCCCGGCGGATTGCGTTCATATCTGTGTAAAGTCCTTCACCCTTACAAAATCCGTAGCGTTTTAACGCCATGCGCTTCCATTTTGCCAAGGAGTGGACAATCTCCACCGGCGCGTCATCCAGTTCCTTGATTCCAAAGGTAACAGGGCGCTCTATACCGTTCAAATTGTCGTTCAAGCCGGAATCCGGGCTCACAAACAGAGGCGCGGAAACCCGGGTCAGGGCAAGCGCCTCAGATAGTTCCCGTTCAAAAAAATCTTTAATCAGCTTGATGGCAACTTCTGTTTCCCGAATCGACATGCCTGTGTCGTACTGGTCAGGCAGCTTCAAGTTCAGCATTGGCAGGATCTCCTTTATCATAATAACAAGCTTAGCGCCCGTTAATTAATATCTGCTCAGATAATTTTTAATTTCCCACTCTGTTACCACGTTACGATACTGATTCCATTCCTTTTGTTTATAGGCCACATATTTCATAAACGCATGTGAACCCAAAGTTCTATGGATCAGGCTGTCCTTTTTCATCGCCCGGACCGCCCGGTCCAAATTGTCCGGAATATTTTCGATTCCCATAGCCTCCCGCTCGTCGTCGGTCAGCTTAAACACATTGCTGTCAGTCGAAGCCGGGGGCATTAATTCCCGTTTAATGCCATCCAAGCCCGCAGCCAGGCAAACCGCCAGCACCAGGTAAGGATTCGCTGAGGGATCTGGGTTCCTCAGTTCGATTCTGGTACCCGCTCCTCTAGCCGCCGGCACTCTGACCAGCGGGCTGCGGTTCTGCGCCGACCAGGCGATATAAACCGGCGCCTCATAGCCTGGTACCAGGCGCTTATAGGAATTGACGATCGGATTGGTGATCGCGGTCATACCCTTAGCGTGGTCCATGATCCCAGCGATAAAATGATAGGCGATTTTAGAAAGTCCATTGGGATCGCCAGGGTCCGCGAATACATTTTCGCCGTCCCGGCAAAGAGACATATTGATATGCATACCGGAACCCGCTTCGTTAAACAGAGGCTTGGGCATAAAGGTGGCGTGGAGCTTATGGCGCTCCGCAATAGATTTTACCGCCAGCTTAAAGGTCATTATATTATCGGCGGCAGTAAGCGCCTCGCTGTATTTAAAATCAATTTCGTGCTGCCCCGGAGCGCATTCATGATGGGAAGCCTCGATCTCAAAGCCCATATCCTCCAGAGTCAGGCAAATATCCCTCCGAGCGTCTTCCCCCCGGTCCACAGGGCCCAGCTCGAAATAGCTTCCGTGGTCGATAGTGGTGGTCGTGGGATACCCCTCATCGTCAGTCTGGAACAGGAAGAATTCGCACTCCGGACCCACGTTAAAGGTAAAGCCCATTTTAGCGGCCTCTGCCAGGATGCGGCGCAAAATGCTTCTGGGGTCGCCCTCAAAGGGAGCTCCATCGGTTTTATGGACGTCGCAGATCAGGCGGGCTACCTTGCCGTGCTCCTGCTTCCAGGGATAGATCATAAAGCTGTCTAAATCCGGATACAGATACATATCGGATTCCTCAATCCGCACGAAGCCCTCAATAGAGGAGCCGTCAAACATGCATTTATTTGCCAGCGCCTTTTCCAGTTGGCTTTCCGTAATGGCTACATTCTTGCACTGTCCGAAAATATCAGTAAACTGCAAGCGCACAAAGCGGATATTCTGCTCCTTCACGATGCGTATGATTTCCTCTTTGGTAAATCGCGGCGTTTTTGCCATTTCTGCCATTCTGCTTTCCCCCACACGAAGTTTTGTAAGCCTTACGGCGCGGCCCTCAAAAGAAAACGTTCCAACAGATGCTTGGAACGCTTAAGCCGGAAGGCTGACTTTCTTTGTAATACCGGTATTATTATACCATTTTTAAAATAGCGATTTCAAGGGATTCCAGGGGCCAAGGCTGAAAACGGAAATTTTTGGCGTTTTTCATAAGGAAGAAAATTTTTCGAAAGAAAATGTATTCATCTTCTAACAGAAATCCCTCTCCCCGCCAGATAAGTCTTAAGCTCCGGGATAGAGATTTCCCCAAAATGGAACAAGGAAGCCGCTAAAACCGCATCTGCCTTTCCCAGAGTGAACGCGTCATAAAAATGGGAAAGCCTTCCCGCGCCGCCGGAAGCGATCACCGGAATACCCACCCGTCGGGAAACCTCTCGGGTCAGGTCCAAATCGTAGCCCTCTTTCACGCCGTCGCAGTCCATGCTGGTCAGCAGAATCTCTCCCGCGCCCCGGCGTTCCGCTTCCACGGCCCATTCCACAGCATCGATTCCCATATTGATTCGTCCGCCGTTAATATAGACATCCCAGCCGCCTGTTTCACGGCGCTTGGCGTCAATGGCCACTACCACGCACTGGCTGCCGAACTTATACGCCGCCTCATTAATAATCTCCGGCCGCTTGATCGCCGCAGAATTGACAGAAACCTTATCCGCACCGGCCCGCAGGAGCTGAGTAAAGCCCTCTACCGTACGGATGCCCCCGCCTACGGTAAAGGGAATAAAGATTTTTTCAGCCACCCGGCTGACGATATCTAGCATAATGCCTCTGGCATCGGAGGAGGCGGTGATATCCAGCAGCACCAGTTCATCCGCGCCTTGCCGGTCGTAGGCGACCGCCGCTTCTACCGGATCGCCGGCATCCCGCAAATTCACAAAGCTGGTGCCCTTCACCACCCTGCCGTTTTTCACATCCAGACACGGGATAATTCTTTTAGCATGCATTCAGCGTTCCTCCCCTCTGGTAATGGCCGCGAAGTTACGCAGCATATCTAAACCGGCGCTTCCGCTTTTTTCCGGATGGAATTGTGTGGCGAAAATATTTCCCTTCTGCACCGAAGCGTCAATGGAGACGCCGTAGCTCGTCCTCGATGAAACAATGGCCGGATCGTCGGCAGTCAAATAATAGGAGTGGACAAAATACACGTAAGGGTTTCCTGTGATCCCGGCAAACAGCCCGGTCCGGCTGGGGATCGTCAGGTCGTTCCACCCCATATGGGGAATTTTCAGCCCCTCTCCAGCCGGAATTTTTGTGATTTTTCCTTTCAAAAGCCCCAGCCCCTTCGCCCCAGGGCTTTCCTCGCTGGCTTCAAACAAAAGCTGAAGCCCCAAGCAGATCCCCAAAAAGGGCTTTCCGCTATTGGCATAACCAATCACCGATTCCGTCAGGCCCGAAGCCTTCATGCAGTCCATCGCGTCAGCAAAGGAACCTACTCCGGGTAAAATCGCTCCATCCGCGTTTTGCAAAACCTGTTTATCCTTGGTAATAACAGCGTCGCAGCCGATATAATGGAGCGCTTTTATTACGCTCTGCAGATTTCCAGCGCCATAATCTATCACAGCGATCACAACAACCACGCCCTTTTGTTTGGATTAGAACCCTGTTAGGGTTACAGTTTATTGTATCATTTTCTTCGTTAAATGGCAAATTGCTTCTCAAATGTTCTTCAAAAAACAGGGTATAATAAGGCAAGTCATTTCTTTATCCGGGAGGAGTTCCAATGTCTGTCCCTAGTTATTTAATCGAGCCTTTAAGCATTATCTGGAGAAACGGTCCGGTTTCCGATCCTTCGCTTCTTACAAAGAGCTCCCCCAAGTTTCGTCACGCCGCTTCATCCTGGAAAAGCCGGGGCTCTGGAAGCTCAAAAAGCAGCTCGGAAGCAGATAAAAAAAGCCCTAAATTCTGAAGCATAAATTTTATATGCCTTTTTACCTGAGCACGGCCATATTTTATTGCTTTCAAAATATAATTGTGATATAGTATAAAGAATCTGTATACCTGGGAGGAGTCAAAATGGATTATCTTGCGTTGTTTGGAATCGCCGTTGGCCTTTCCATGGACGCGTTTGCGGTTGCTTTGACCAATGGAGCGGTTACCAGAAATCTCAAGCTGAAACACGCGCTTGGCATCGCTTTAGCGTTTGGAGCTTTTCAGGCGGTCATGCCTACTATAGGCTGGCTGGTCGGAATCGCAGGAAGGGGTATCATCGAGTCGGTTGATCATTGGGTAGCGTTCATTTTATTGGGATATATCGGCGGCAAAATGGTTTATGACGCCGTAAAAGAGGCCAAAAGCCATGAACCAAAGGAATGCCGGGATCCTATCAGCTTTAAAATGCTGATGGTAATGGCGATAGCTACCAGTATCGACGCTTTGGCAACAGGAATAATCCTCCCCTCTGTCGTCGGAGCCTCTACCCTCCTGCTAATGCTGACTGCCGTAGGCCTGATTGGCCTGACAACCTTTATCATTTCTTTTGCCGGCGTTTACATAGGAAAAAAGTTTGGAGATCTCTTCTCCTCGAAAGCGGAATTATTAGGCGGCTTAGTGCTGATTATTATTGGCTGTAAAATTTTGATTGAGCATTTGTTCTTATCCTGAAGCTTTTATGAGTTGCTTTATAAGTCAACACACCTAAAACGTCTGAACGCAGAATGTGTTCGGACGTTTGTTTTTTCAAACCGCTCCCCAAAAACCTCTGAACTAGACTATGCAAAATAAAAGAGCCCTAATGCAAACCGCACTGATGCTCTTTCTGAGCTGCACTACAAAAGAGATCCCAGCACAAGCGCAGACACAAAAGAAAAAGGCACCCCGCAAAGGCGAAGCGCATATTTGGTGATGCAGTCTGCCTCCGGGAAACGCGGACGAGCTAGATCCCCACAGAAAATGCGGGCCGTAGAATTTAAAAATAAAAAACCTACGGTAAGCAAGTTGCTTACCGTAGGTTTGGTTTTACGCTACAAAAAGACGCCGCTGCCAAGGCGCGCCATCCTCATTCAAACAAAAGAAAAGAGTCCGAACGCGAATTGCGTCCAGACTCAGTCTGGGAAGCGTTGACAAAAAAGATACCCGTCATAAACGCGAGCGCAAAGCCGTAATAAAGCAAAAACCCCGAACGCGACTTGCGCGTCGAGGCTCTCGACTGGTGCGGATAACAGGACTTGAACCTGCATGAACTTGCATTCATATGGACCTGAACCATACGCGTCTGCCAATTCCGCCATATCCGCATATTTTATTTGTCAACCGTGGCGACAGTTATAAATTTTAGCATAAGGTTTCAGAATTGTCAACTACTTTTTTACAAATTTTAAAACATGTTGAGAAATCAGAGAAAATGTAAAAAAAGATTTAAGAAAATAGCTTTCTGTTGTGCGTTAAGAATAAAACCGGAAGCGTTTGAAGCGGTTATTTGATACTAAGCCTTCCAAGACTTAATTTTGAGACCCGCGGAATAAAAGCTTGCAAAAAAACATAGGATACCCTTGGAGGTGATCCTATGCTCAAAAAAGCAAAACCATACCTTATTTCAATCGCTATCGCTCTTGGCGTGGGCCTGCTCTCATCTTTTTTTACCAGAGACGCTATGACCAGGTTTGAAACGTTGAAGAAGCCTCCCCTGGCTCCTCCGGGAAGCGTATTCCCAATTGTATGGTCTGTACTGTTCGTCTTGATGGGGATCAGCATCGTCTTATTTTTGAAATCAGGCGGCATCGACAAAAAGGCTGGCCTCTTATTATATACCGCCCAGCTGGTTGTCAATTTCTTCTGGACTATTTTTTTCTTCAATTTGGAGTGGCGCCTCTTCTCCTTCTTTTGGCTCTTGCTTTTGTTAGGACTGGTAATAGGAATGATCGTAAAATTCTCAAAGGATTCTAAACCCGCAGCTTATCTACAGATTCCCTATGCTTTATGGCTCCTTTTCGCGGGGTATCTCAATTTAGGGGTCTATCTATTAAACCGGGCATAAACTAATTCTGTCTGATAAAATCTGACATCATGAATTTATAAAGCTAAAACAGGCGAACCGTTTGGTCCGCCTGTCTATTTTTGCGGAAAATTTTTCTATAGGCAAGGGAGCCCATACGCTTCATACCGGACAGCGCTCCTTTCCTTCCGCCACATTCTTTTCCAGCCAGTCTTTTTCAGCCGAACGCTTCCCTTCCGGCTTATAAGGGTACCCTAAATAAAAATTTCATGGTATAATAAATGCCATAATAGTAGAAAACTTTTCAGAAAGGATCATATCCATGCGTGAAGAATTGCAGCGCACCGCGCTTCTTTTGGATGAACTCAGCCTTCAAAAAATACAGAGCAGCAAGGTGGCTGTATTCGGAATCGGCGGTGTCGGAAGCTACGTAGTGGAAGCCCTTGCCCGGGCGGGAATCGGTTCCTTTATCCTTGTGGACCACGACCTCGTTTCCATTTCCAACATTAATCGTCAGCTTATCGCCCTACACAGTACTGTGGGCAGACCTAAGGTAATTGTAGCTAAGGAACGCATTTTAGATGTCAATCCCAACGCCTCAGTAGAGGCCCGCCAGGAATTTTATCTTCCCGGACAGAACAACAGTTTTTTATCTGGATGCAGTTACATAGTAGATGCCATTGATACTGTCGCCTCTAAGCTTGCCTTGGTCGAGGCTGCCGAAAAAACAGGGCTGCCCATTCTTAGCAGCATGGGCACCGGCAATAAACTGGATCCTTCCCGCTTCCAGATCGGGGACATCTACGATACCAGCGTTTGTCCCCTATGCCGGGTCATGCGCCGGGAGCTGCGGAAACGAGGGATTCCAAAGCTGAAGGTGCTGTATTCTTTAGAGGAGCCAATCAAGCCCAAGGCCTCACCAGAGCCTCCGGGAGAGGGCAAGCGGCAGGTACCCGGAAGCATTTCCTTTGTTCCCTCCTGCGCCGGCCTGCTGATCGCCGGGGAAGTCATTCGGGATCTGATTCAAAAGCCGGAATTAAAATAGAATAACCAGGCCTTTGGGTGGAAAGCTAGTCTTGAGGTGAACCAAATTGGAAAACAAAAACAGGAAGCCCCAAAAGGAAAAGACTCCCAAAAAGCTTTCTCAGATTCTTCCCCAGGAAGGAAAGGGAGAAATTTTATCCGACGTGAACGGAAGCTATACCGGTACTCCTATCGATTCCGTCCAGCCGGTTCAAGATGCCGACGACCTTTAAAATCTCTGAAAACAGAAATAAAATCGCCTGCCCGCGCATAGGTATCCTATGAAGTGCAGGTGATTTTTTTGTGGTCTAAATTTTTAAAATCTCCCAAAATAATCTTAACGGTCCTTTGTGCTTTTCTGATTCTGGCCGTATCGCTTCCAATCTCGTTCGGAAGCGATACCGTCATGGAGGTGACGGCACAGCCGTCCAGCGCCAAACGTGATTTTATCCGTTACGCGGAATTTAATGTTCCCTATGAAGCGCTGGAAACCGCTATGCAGGCGGATATCGACAGCTATGGCTCGGAACACCATATTAACTGGATCGAGCCGCTAGCCTATTTAGGAGCTAAATACGGAGGAAATTTTTCATCCTACAAGAAAAAAGACTTAGCCTCTATTCTGGAAAAGCTCAAAAACGGTGAAAACATGGATGACCTGGCTAAGGATATGAAATACTACCCTTATTATTATCAGGTCTATTCAGCTGTTTTAGGCGGCTTTTTAGGTGAATACCAAGTGACTGTCCAAGATCCGGAAGCTCCCTCTAAAACCGTCACAGAGACGAAATATGGACTACAGGTTTATTCTCCCATCGCTAAAACCTTTCCTTTTCAGCATTATGATGATTTTGGAGCCTCCCGCTCCTATGGTTATCAACGAAACCATCTGGGCCACGACCTAATGGCCGCTACCGGCACTCCTGTAATCGCGGTGGAAAGCGGCACCGTAGAGGTGATGGGCTGGAATCAATACGGCGGCTGGCGCATCGGTATTCGGAGTTTTGATAAAAAGCGATATTACTACTATGCCCATCTGCGGCAAAACCGCCCTTACCAGGTTGATCTGACAGAGGGCAAGGTCGTTAACGCCGGAGACGTCATTGGTTATGTAGGCCGCACCGGATACAGCACCACCGAAAACGTCAATAACATCAACACCAGTCATCTTCATTTTGGTCTGGAACTGATTTTCGATGAAAGCCAGAAGGAATGTGACAATGAAATCTGGATTGATCTATACGCCATTACCAAGCTTTTGCAAAAGCATCAGAGCGAGACTTTTCGGGTGCCGGAAACCAAGGAGTTTTATTCCATATCCTCTGGGCAGGCAGCCTCCAGCAAGGTAACCGCCTCCCAAAATTCAGAGTCTTCAGCCTCCGGCTCCTCTTAGCGCCTGCCAAATGTCAAACGGAAAGCACACCCGAAAAAAGCCCTCCGCAGGCCAGCCTGCGGAGGGCTTTTGATCTCATTCTTAGAAATGCAATACCAGCGTCATTTCCGCTGGAACATGCTTTTTCCCGCACGGCACACAGGACAGGTCCAATCGGCGGGCAAATCCTCAAAGGGAATATCCGGATCGCTGTAAACATAACCGCAAATAGTGCAAATCCATTCCTCCGTTGATTTCTCCTCTACCCGCTCCGGCGGCTGATAGGTCGGAGCATTTTTCGGCGCCATTCCCTTGATCACCTTGTGATAATATTCGTAGGTCATCGGCTTGCCTGCGCTTCTCTCGCTTCCCGCCTCGATCGCTGCGAAAAAGACAGTATGGGTAGGCGTTTCTACCGTCTGGATCACCTTACAGAGCATCCAGCAACAAATATTTTCCTTCAGCACCGGCAGCCCTTCCTGAAGCATTTTATAACGGATATTTTTCAGCTTTTCCGTATTTCGCCCGGTAGTAAAGCCCAAAGCGCCGATCACCGCGCCAGAGGTATCTTCAGACAGCACGGAAACGGTAAAACGCTTATGCTTCATGATCTGCTGATGCGTATAATTATCGTGATGAATACTAACCGCTAAAATAACCGGTTCCGCAGTAACCTGAAAAACCGTGTTCGCAATACAGGCGGAAGGATAGCTCTCTCCTTCCACACCGATTGCGTAAAGACCATAGGAAAGAGACCACAGTATTTTTTCATTCATGGCTTGCACCCCGCTTTCTATAACTAAGCATAAATAAATTTCTTTTGATACAGCACTTGCCTAATACCATTTTTCCTTTACTCAAAGCGGTATTGAAACAGATATTCCAGTGCCGTCAACTATTCTGACCAGCTTTCGCCATCTATACCGTTATAATACCATCAAAAGCTTTTAGGCTTTGAATCGATTTATTTTTGACCAAACAGCACAGGCTTATCATAAACACCTTTGAACTTACGGCGCCTATTACGAGAAAAAATTAAAACAAACTGTTTTTTTATTTAAGGCCTCCGGCACGGATGAAATCAAAGCTTTCTGCCCTTAACCTTCTCCCAATATTGTCGATAGGCTTGTTCATTTTTATTCTCGCCAAAATGATAATATTCCACATTTTTTAAAACATCCGGCAAATATTGCTGATCCACCCAATGATTTTCAAAGTCATGGGCATATTGGTAGAACTGCCCCTTAACCGGATTGTCCTCCCCGTCGAAATGCTTATTCTGAAGCTGTCTTGGAATGGGGCCATATTTTCCTCTTCTGACATCCTCCATGGCCTCATTGATCGCATTATGAGCGGAATTTGATTTCGGCGCGATACTGACTAAAATTACTCCATCCGCCAGGCACAGACGTGCTTCCGGCAGTCCCACCTGAAACGCCGCGTCTACGCAGGCCTTGACAATGGGAATGATCTGGGGATAGGCGAGCCCCACATCCTCGCAGGCGGTGACCATCAAACGCCGGCAGACCGAGGGGAGGTCTCCCGCCTCCAGCAGGCGCGCTAAATAATGGACCGCCGCGTCAGGATCGGAACCCCGCATGGATTTTTGGAAGGCGGAAAGCAGGTCGTAGTGCTCGTCCCCATCCTTGTCGTAGCGCAAGGCGCTTTTCTGAGTCAATTCCTTCGCGGTTTCCAAGGTGATTTTACGCACGCCATCCGCGGCAGGTGAGGAAAGAACGCACAGCTCTACGGAATTCATCGCCTTGCGGACGTCTCCGCCGCAGGCCAGGGCAATGTGGCCTACCACGCCGTCCTCAATTTGAAAGCCCTCCCCGCGTTCTTCCTCTAACAGAGAGAAGGCTCTTTCCACCGCTTTCGCCACCTCAGCTTTCTCCACGGTTTTAAATTCAAACACTGTGGACCGGCTTAAAATGGCGTTGTAAACGTAAAAATAGGGGTTTTCTGTGGTCGAGGCGATCAGAGTGATCTTCCCGTTTTCAATAAATTCCAGCAGGGTTTGCTGCTGCTTTTTATTAAAGTACTGGATCTCATCTAAATACAGCAAAATCCCATTTGGAGCCGTAAAGGTATTTTCCGCCTCGGTAAAAATCTCCCGCAGGTCTGCGGTTCCCGCCGTAGTCCCGTTGAGCTTTCGCAAGGCCCGGTTGGTCTGCCTGGCGATGATAGACGCCAAGGTGGTTTTGCCGACTCCTGATGGCCCGTAAAAAATCAAATTTGGAATTTCACCGGATTCAATGATCCGTCTCAGCGCTTTTCCAGGACCTAAAAGATGGCGCTGTCCTACCATGTCGTCAATGGTTTGCGGCCTTAAGCGGTCCGCTAATGGGGAAGCCATAATCATACTCCTTTTTGCTGGTTTCTGTTTGCGGGTATCGCTCTTTCTGCTGCTCCACAATTCCATATGTTCCCGCAGATCATAGGATATCGCCGCCCGGCAGACTCTCCGCCGCTCTATCGGCTTTTCTAAAATCTGATGACTGTGGTTTTCCATTTTTCGTCCTGCCTCGCCTGCCAGGACATATGCTTTCGGGCCCAAGCTTCCAGGCCGCCAAGACAAAATATGGAAAGAAACGGAAGGCGCCCGCCCTCCGTTTCTCAAGCTTCAGCTTAATATAAGGGATACTTTTCGCACAATGCGTTTACGCCCGCGCGCACCTTGTCCGCATTGCCCTCGAAATCCTGAATCACCAGGGAAATAAATTCGGCGATCTGATCCATGTCCGCCTCCTTCAGGCCCCTGGTAGTCACCGCGGGAGTACCGATTCTGACACCGCTGGTCACAAAGGGGCTTCTGGGCTCGTTGGGCACAGTATTCTTGTTCACAGTGATGTAAACCTCATCCAAACGATGCTCTAACTCCTTACCGGTAATCTCCTGACCTCTCAAATCCAAAAGCAGCAGGTGATTATCCGTACCGCCGGAAATCAGCTTCTGGCCCCGCTTCAAAAGGCCCTGGGCCAGAGCCTGGCAGTTCTTCACTACCTGCTCCCCATAAGCCTTAAACTCAGGCTTCAGGGCTTCTCCCAGACAAACCGCCTTAGCGGCGATGATATGCATCAGCGGACCGCCCTGAGTGCCGGGGAAAATGGCCTTGTCAATCTGCTTGGCGAATTCCTCCTTGCATAGGATCATGCCTCCTCTGGGGCCTCTCAGAGTCTTGTGAGTGGTAGTGGTTACAAAATGAGCGTAGGGTACCGGACTGGGATGAACCCCAGCCGCCACCAAGCCGGCAAGCCATATCCACCATTAAATAAGCGCCGCAGGCATCGGCAATTTCCCGGAATCTTTTAAAATCAATAATTCTGGGATAGGCGGACGCGCCGCAGACGATCATCTTCGGCTTACATTCCATGGCGATTTCCATAACCCTGTCGTAATCGATCTGCTCGGTATCGGAAGCCACACCGTATTCCACAAAATTAAAATATTTGCCGGAGATATTAACCGGAGAGCCGTGGGTCAGATGGCCGCCTTCAGAAAGGTTCATGCCCATGATAGTATCCCCCGGGTTAAGCATCGCAAAATAAACCGCGATGTTCGCTTGAGCGCCGGAATGAGGCTGTACATTGGCGTGCTCCGCACCAAACAGCTTGCAGGCTCTCTGGCGGGCGATCTCCTCCACCACGTCCACGCATTGGCAGCCTCCGTAGTAACGCTTGCCCGGATAGCCTTCGGCATATTTGTTGGTAAGCACGCTGCCCATAGCCGCCATTACTGCCGGAGAAACCAGGTTCTCAGAGGCGATCAGCTCCAGGTTGCGGCGCTGTCTCTTCAGCTCCTCGTTCATAGCGGCCCCGACCTCGTTATCGAAAGACGCGATAAACGCTAAATTTTCATCTGCGTAATGATTCATCCTTTAACCACTCCTACATTCCACATAATATGAAAAAAGTATACACGTTTTTTGCGGAAATAGCAAGTTAGACAGCAGATAAAAATGAAAAGTTCTTTTTCTCTGCTTGAATTCCGTGTGATCTGATTTTCCGATTTCCATAATCGGTTTTTGCCGAAACGCCTTGTTTTTGATATTTTTTTGTTATACACTATGGTTATACGAGCCATAGGAGGTTTATTTTATGACGAACAAAGAACGGGCATCTCTGGCGGTAGCCGCGTTAAAAAAGGAATATCCGGACTCAATCTGTTCTCTCACCTACCGTGATCCTCTCCAGCTGCTGATTTCCACCCGGCTTGCCGCCCAATGCACCGATTTAAGGGTAAATATGGTAACACCGAAGCTGTTTTCCGATTTTCCGGACGTCTGCGCTTTTGCTGACGCTGATATTTCTGCGGTGGAAGAGGACATCCGCACCTGCGGCCTATATAAAACAAAGGCAAGAGATATAATCGCGATGTGCCAAATGCTGCGGGATGAATTTGGCGGAAAGGTTCCGGACACCTTAGAGGAGCTGACTCGTCTGCCCGGTATCGGCAGAAAGACCGCCAATCTGGTGTTGGGCGATATTTTTCATAAGCCTGCCGTGGTGGTGGATACTCACTGCATACGGCTGACGCGCCGCCTTGGCTTTCATAATTTAAAGGATCCATACAAAATCGAGATGATTTTAAAGGACGCCCTCGATCCTAAGGAATCTAATGATTTTTGTCACCGCCTGGTACTTCACGGCAGGGCTGTGTGCGACGCCAGAAAACCAAAATGCGAGCAGTGCTGCATGAAAGAATTTTGCGAAACTTATTTAGAAAATGAAAAAAACAGTTGAAATCTGTGTAAGGTAGTGCTATAATATTTTTTGTCCGCTGGAAACTTCAGTGAACAATTCGGGGGCGTAGCTCAGCTGGGAGAGCGTACGGTTCGCATCCGTAAGGTCGAGAGTTCGATCCTCTTCGTCTCCACCACAACAAATAAATCCGAACCCTGTGCCGGTTGGTGATGGGTTCGGATTTATTGTTTTATATGAAATATAACTGTATATAATGCCTGAGAAAAATCCATTGCAATGGAAGCTGGTAACGTCCTACTTAAAATCATTGTAGTGGATTTTATTATAAGCTGTCATTTTTCATAGCGAAAGGAAAAGTATTAAAAAATACAGGCCATTAAAAACGGAGAATGCCTGTAGTTCATGTTGGTATTTATCAGCGGCGGCACGGTACTGACGCTGACGTTGAAAGGCAAAAGGAAAATGAATCAATAACCAAAATCCACAAAAACCCCGGCGTGCTTTTACAGTACGCCGGGATTTTTCTGTGCCAAATCCCCCATTTCTGCGTAAACAACCGAAATACTGCGTAAACGACACAGCCGGGAGGGAAAATCTCTGATATAATATAGATAAAGGAATCTGAAATAAGGTTTCAAAAAGCGCGAAGGGATATCCCTTCCTCTTTCCTTACAGGAAAGAGGAAGCCTCCTTATTAGCAAAAAAAATTGCAGAAAATAGGTGTCGCTCCCTTTCGCTTTGCCTTTATGGTGAAAATATGAAAGGAATGAAAACAGATGAAAACGAAGAAAATCAAACGATGGTTAAGCACATTTTTATGTATGCTGCTCGGTGTTGGACTGTTACCAACTGTGGTACTTGCGGCAGAGTATGGCGTTACCGTCAATGGACTTGCAGTCACAGAGTCCAATGCGGGTGATGTTCTTGGCGACAGCACCGTGTCTTATGACGCCGCCACAAACACACTGACATTGAATGGAGCAAACCTGACCCAGATTCAAAATAATACAGGCAAAGCCTTCACAATAAAGGTATCCGGAACAAATACAGTTGCAATCACTTCCGGGACAGCCGATCTAATTGAATCAAACTCACCTCTCAACATTACTGGAGATGCGGGAGCGACGCTGAAACTAAGCGGCGCAAACCAGAACAGTTATATAGAGTGCATTGATGCAGAGGGCTCTGTTACCGTTGAAATCATCACCCTGGTTTTGACAAACAGTAATAATGCCGGAATATCGACTACCGGCGATATAACGGTTCAAAATGGCGCTGTTGTAAAAGGCGACACAGGGAATATGTTCTACGCAACGACTCCGGGCGCTGGGAAGCTCACCGTGACCGACAGCACGGTAATAGCGCCGCTTGAAGGCACTTCGGTCTCCGGCTGGATGTCTGCATGGGTCAATGAAATGGATATTTCCAAGTCGACGGTGGATATTACCGTGGCTAACGGGATCTATGCGACAAACAATGTCATAATCCGGGATGGTTCAAATGTTAAGGTGACCGCCAGCGGCAAAGTCACCCCTTATCCCGGAATTTTCGCAGGCGGCTCCATGACGATTACAGACAGCACGGTAGAGGGCGTATCCTACACATATTCCGGTTTATACGCCGTAAAAGACCTTGTTATAACAGACAGCACCATAAAAGCCGTCACAACATCTACAGAGCACCCGGCGATTCGGGCTAAGGGTAATCTTAAAATCAACGGCGTTGTAACCATGGAAACGGAAGCCGCCAGCGGTGCAGGTTATGATGGCAATGTGGTTTTTGAGGTCAGAACTCCTGCTGAACCGGCAGATCAAATGTATGATGTGTATACGGGAACAAGCGCAGCGGATGCGGCGGAGCTGGAAGATTCACCGTTCGCCGCCAATACCAATATAACCGAGTATGTAAAAGACAGCCCCTATTTCTCAATCGCTGCACATGTACATTCCGGTGGCACGGCAACCTGTACATCGGGGCCTGTCTGCATTGGCTGCGGAAATGCATATGGCAATCTTGATCCTGCAAACCACACCAATCTTGTAAAAACCGAAGCGAAAGCCGCGACCCATCTGCAGACCGGCAACAAGGAATACTGGACCTGCGGCGGTTGCGGAAAGCACTTCAGCGATGCGGCAGGCACAACAGAGATTTCCCTTGAAAGCACCATCATTCCCAAACTGCCGGGGCACACCGCTGATGACACCGGCTGGCATTCCGATGAAACAAATCACTGGAATACCTGTGAGTGCGGAGAAATGCTGAACAAAGTCGGCCACACTTTCGAGTGGGTGGTTGACAAGGAAGCGACGGCAACCGAGGCGGGGTCAAAGCATGAAGAATGTACTGTCTGCGGTTATGAAAAAGCGGCGATAGAAATTCTCGCCACGGGAACCGACATCCCCAAAACCGGCGACAGCAGCCATATGTTTATGTGGATCATGCTGGCGCTCCTTAGCGGCGGCGGGGTACTGATGCTGACTTTGAAAGGCAGAAAGAAGACGAATCAATAACCAAAATTTATAGAAACCCCGGCGTACACTAAGATGTGCGCCGGGATTTTTCTGTGCCAAAACCCCTATTTCTGCGTAAACAACCGAAATACTGCGTAAACGACACAGCTGGGAGGGAAAATCTCTGATATAATATAAATAAAGGAATCTGAAATAAGGTTTCAAAAAGCGTGAAGGGATATCCCTTCCTCTTTCCTTACAGGAAAGAGGAATCCTCCTTATTAGCATAAAAATTTGCAGAGACAGGGGCGCACCCTTTCGCCTTGCTTTCACGGTAAAAATATGGAAGGAATGAAAACAAATGAAAATGAAAAAACGATGTATGAGCTTACTGCTCAGTTTGCTCATGATCCTATCCTTCTGTTCCCAGCTTGCGTTTACTGCGGGTTCAGCCGCTGATACCGGCGACGCGGCTGCTGTGATAGAGGATATCCAAATCACAGTGGAAGACGTCACCTATACATTTAATTTGGATACAGAAAGCAAAACAGCCTGTATGACGGATATTGCGGAATCGGCAGAAGCAATCACTGTGACGGTTCCCAAAACCTTTGAGTACAACGGTGAAGTCTATACGACAACGGAACTGTGGTGGGGTGCCTTCTCAGCAGAACGAACCAATATCACTGGACTGATTCTGCCGGATACACTGATTGATGCAGACGTTGCCTTCTCGAAATTCCCGAATCTGACAGAGCTGACCATTCCGGGGAGCGTTCAGAATTTCGGCGGAAGCTTCCAGAGTATGAAAAATCTTCAAACGCTCACCTTTGGTGAAGGCGTGGAAGAAATCTCCGGAAACTCCATGGTGAGCTACTGTAATTCCCTGTCCGAGGTGAACCTGCCTTCTACCCTCAAGCGCATTACGCAGCCGGGGGCTTTCAGCAAAGCCACTGCCTTAACAAGCATTTCCCTGCCGGAAGGGCTTGTGGTTGCCGAGGGCAGCCTGTTTGCAGGCTGCACCGCCTTGGCCAGCGTGGAGCTGCCAGCCTCTATGACGGAGATTCCCTCCAGCACCTTCAGCGGCTGTACCAGTCTGCAAAGCGTCACAACCAAAGGAATCCTCACATCCGTCGGCTTCTCGGCATTTGAAGGATGCGAAATGCTGACGACCATCCCCGACTTGAGCCAGGTGAAAACTGTGGGGAAATCTGCGTTCGACGGGTGCAGTATTCTGCCCGGTCCAGTGAATTTAGGCAATGTGACCGAGATGGGAGGTTATGCGTTTAACGAGTGCAAGGCGCTCACCGGTGCACTGGATCTGTCAAAGCTGGACGTCATTCCCAGCCACGCCTTTACCTATGTTTCCGGTATCACCTCCATCCAGTTCAGCGAAACCCTGACCTCTATTGGAGATTGGGCGTTTGTCTGGGCGAATGTGGACGCGCTGGCCTTTCCGGAAACGCTGCAAACAATTGGAACCTATGCTTTTTTCTCTGCGAGTGAATTATCCGGAACAGTTAAAATTCCAGACAGTGTGACTGCCATTGGGAATGGCGCGTTCTCAGGGGCTGCGGTGGAAAAGTTTGAGATCGGCAGCGGCGTGGAGAGCATAAACGCCAATGTGTTTGCAGACAATGACGCTTTAAAGGAGATTGTATTTGACAACAGTCAGGACAATGTAACCATTACAGGCTCCCTTCCTGCTAATGTTACCGTTATCTATACCCAGCAGTCCATCCCCGACGATGTGGGCGATAAAATTTCCAATGAAGCAGACGCCCCCACCCTGCAGGATGCAGTGAATGCCGCGGCTGCGGCAGAAAAGGGCGGCACCGTGACGCTGGAAAAGAATATCAAGCTGGATAAAGCGGTCACGGTTCCGGCTGGCCAGACCGTCACCATTACCGCAGAGCAGGCTTGTCAAATTGCCGGAACCAAAACCGCCGGTGATTTGAAAAACCTTTTTGTGGTGGAAAAGGGTGGCTCTCTGGTCATTGCCGGGCAGGTTACCCTGTTTGGCCGCTACAACACAGGCAGCATTGTGCTGAACTATGGTGCGCTGGAACTGACGGGGGAGGCAGTGGTCACTGGCTCCAAAATCACCAGCGATCGTGCCAACGGAACCAGCTCCAGCGGCCTGGGCGTCATCGACAGCCGGGGCGAGGGTGCGGTATTCACTTTGTCTGGCGGTAAGATCGCAGACAATGCGCTCAACGGCAGCACAGTGTCTTACAGCGGCATCGTCCGGGCCAGCGAGGGAGCCCGCGTGGAGATCACAGGCGGCGAGATTTCAGAGAACAGCGCTTCGGCTGCCGCTGCGCTGAATTGTTCCTCCGGTGTGCTGCTGCACGGCAATGCTTCCGGCGAGATGAGCGGCGGCAACATCAGCGGAAATACCGGACATCGCGGCAGCGCCGTGATGCTCTGGGGCGGCGATGCAGATCACCGCACAACCTTTAAACTGTCCGACAGCGGCACTATTTCCGGCAATGTGTGCACCTCTGTAGGGAAAGTCACGGGCTCCGGCGCGGTTCATGTAGAAAGCAATGCTTCTTTTACCATGACCGGAGGCAGCATTTCCGATAATAAGGGCGTTCAGGGCGCAGGCGTCTGTGTCGTGGACGGCAACCTACAAACCGCCCAGGCAGAGGATAAGACCGCCTTTATCATGGAGGGCGGCGTCATCTCTGGGAATAAGGGCAGTACCGGAGGCGGTATCTACTCCTACTCCAACGGAGTAGAACTGAAAGCCGGTAAACTCACCAATAATACTGCCTCCAACATGGGCGGCGGTGTGTACAGCGAGGGAAACTACGACTATTACAGCACGCTGCATTTATCCAACGCATTGATTACCGGCAACACCGCCCGGCAGGGCGGCGGCATGTGGTTCTGCGCCACAGGCGAGGCCACGGTCCATGTGACCGAAGGCGCGGCGATCTTCGATAATACTGCCCAAGATGCTGATTTGCAAAAAGGCGCGGGGGATGATTTTGTATTCTCCGCCCGGCCCGCAGATGACTACCCGGCTACATTGGCCAATCGTATGCTGGGCGGTGGAGCCGTCCAGTGGTACAAAGACGGGGCGGTTTATCTGCCGAGCGCAGGCGTCTATCCTACCACAAGCGATACAACTCCCCGTTATGGCGCGGATGGTGCAGATCCCAATCCAGTGACAGTGACAGGATACAAGGATTGTCTGGCCCTGAAGGCGATCCCGCTTTCTGACGATGTCAAGAATGTGGCCAAAAATGAAGCTGCCCTGATCATCACAGGGAATACCGCAGACAAAGGCGGCGGGATCGGCTCCAACGGCGGTATCATCATTGGAACAGACGCCACAACCTCGGTGGATGTAACCAAAGTGTGGTCTGGCGACAGCGAAGAAGACCGCCCTGCATCCATCACGGTGAACCTGCTGGGCAACGGCGTAGTCATTGACACGATCACCTTGACGGCGGCGAACAACTGGAGCCATACATTTGAAGCGCTGCCCACCGCAGATAAAAATGGTCAAGCCTATATCTATACGGTATCCGAAACAGCAGTTCCTGGATACACGACCCGGATTACTGGTGATGCCCAGACCGGTTTCACAATCACGAACACCAAAGCCGACCGCTATACCAGCCTGACAGTGGAAAAGGTCTGGACATTGAATGATGGCGGAAAAGCCGCTGCTTCGGTACAGGTGGAGCTGCTCCGCGACGGCCAGCGGTACGCAATTGTGGAACTGAATGAGAAAAACGGATGGTGTTATACCTGGAATCGGTTGAACGATAAATACGACTGGTCGGTCGCCGAAATGGATGTGCCGGAGGGCTTTACTTCCACTGTTTCTCATCAGGGGAATCAATGGACGATCACAAATGATGACATTCCCGTTGAGGAAACCGACGTCCCCCAGACCGGAGACAGCAGCCATCCGCTTATGTGGATCATGCTGGCATTTCTTAGCGGCGGCGGGGTGCTGACGCTGACGTTGAAAGGCAAAAGGAAAATGAATCAATAACCAAAATCCATAAAAACCCCGGCGTGCTTTTACAGTACGCCGGGATTTTTCTGTGCCGAATCCCCCGTTTCTGCGTAAACAACCGATATACTGCGTAAACGACACAATCGTGGGTGAAAAATCTCTGATATAATATAGATAAAGGAATCTGAAACAAGATTCCAAAAAGCGCGAAGGGATATCCCTTCCTCTTTCCTATAGGAAAGAGGAAGCCTCCTTATCCGCAGAAAAATTGCAGAAAAAGGTGTCGCTCCCTTTCGCCTTGCCTTTACGGTAAAAAACAGGAAAGGAATGAGAACAGATGAAAATGAAGAAGCGGCTTTTGTCCCTCCTTCTGGCGGCGGCTATAGCGCTGCCGGCAATCCCCCTGACCGCAAATGCGGCGGGAATCCAAAGCGGACAGCCGGCCTTAACGGTGAACCAGAGCAAGGTGGCGTTTGCAGGCCATGAATGGTGGGTGATCGGTTATAATGGGGATGGTGTGTATTCCAAGGAAAACGACGGACATATCACCCTGTTGGCTGCGAATTTGGATGATGACTTCCAAAATGTACCATTCCGCAGCGGACAAGACAGTGCAGCTGATGGTTATACGAAATACACTGATGTGGATGGTTTGGAGCATTACTACGCCAACAACCCGGGAGGTATGGAGGCGTGGACAACCCCGAATGAGTATGCGGGGAGCACCCTGCAGCAGAAAATGGAATCCATTGCAAACGGCTTTTCCAAAAAAGAACAGGCGGTCATCAGCGCGAGAGATTTAGCAAGCGGTGCGACAGAGAATAATAACTGGTTATATGGAAAGACGGACTACATCGATGGCATGGCAGGACAGGGAGTAGCTAATCAAAAGCTGTGGGCCTTGTCGGAAGATGAGTGGAGCGCCATAGGAAATATAGAAGTGCTTAAGTACGGCACTTGGTGGTGGCTACGCTCTCCTTCTCTTGACTATTATAGCTATGGGACCTGGCAGGGTCACCCCTTAGGCGACAGCATTGTCGACTACGGTGCACTTGTCGAACTCGATGCCGCTCGGCCCGCTTTCAGTTTGAATCTGTCTTCTGTTCTCTTCACATCTGCCGCCGATGAAAGCGGCAAATCTTCTGCGACCGCAGGGGGAGGTCTGATTGACATTTCTTCGCCTGCCGGAACGGTGAAGTTTACGATGTTGGACGAAAGCCAAACGCTAAAATTAGGCAAGAAAGCCACACAGACAGGAACAACGTTTTCCTTTAGCTATTCCGGCGCAACTACCGGAGATAACCAGTATATTTCCTGCATTTTAACAGATGACAGCGGAGCGGTAAAATACTACGGTAAGCTGACCGACAGCTCCAGCGCCGCAAGCGGAAACCTGTCCGTTCCCCTTGCCGGTGTGGCAGACGGAATTTACACGCTGAAAATCTTTTCCGAACAAGCCAACGGGGATCTGTATACCGATTTTTGCAGCGAGCCGGTGACCATGAAGGTGGATGTATCTGGCAAAGATGTGACCGTAAGCGGTTTTGATGGTGAAATCCACAAACATAATTGGAATGAGAATGCTTGGAATTCCAATAATACTCACCACTGGCATGAATGCACGGCAGAAGATTGCCCAGTTACGGATAACAGAGAGAAAGACGGTTATGCAGAACACACCTACGATCAAACGGTAGCGGCCAACGAGTATTTGAAATCCGCAGCAAATTGCGATTCCCCGGCAGTCTACTATCAATCTTGCGTGTGCGGGGCGTTCTCAGAAACGGCAGATACATTTACCAAAGGAATAGCCGCAGGTCACAAGATCAGTCATGTGGAAGCCAAAACGCCGACTGCAAATGAGTCGGGGAATATTGAGTATTGGTACTGCGGCGAATGCGGCAAGTATTTCAGCGACGAAGCGCTGACCAAGGAAATAAAGCAGGCGGATACCATACTGGCGGCCACGGGAACGACCGATCCCGACAAGGAAACCGACATCCCTCAAACCGGCGACAGCAGTCATCCGCTTGTGTGGATTCTGCTGGCATTTGTCAGCGGCGGCGCGGTACTGACGCTGTCCATCAGAAACAGAAAGAAAAAAGAATCCGCGAAGTAAATCAGAAGAACAGCATGACTTGGCCGGGGAATGTGTAACCGCATTCCCCGGCTTTTTTGCTGAAAGGGTTAGAAGCTGGCGTGGAGAACAGGAAGCGAAAACATTGATTTGACCGTATCATTATGCTATACTAAACAAATAAAGCAAAGTAAGCGGGGGGAGCAGATGAATATATATCAGGTGGCAGTATGCGACGATGATACCGCAATTTTGGACACTCTCTGCTCCCTCTGCCGGGAGATCTTTGCAGAAGATGGGATCAGCCACGAAATCACCGCCTTTACCAATGCGGAGGACTTGAAAGCGAAGTTGGATACCCAAAGCAACCCCTTTGACCTGCTGATACTGGATATCCAGATGGAAGGAATGACCGGCATGGAGCTGGCGCATTCTCTGCGTGACGGCGGAGACCGCGTCAGCATCATCTTCATTACCGCCTGCGACGATTATCTGTCGGAAGGATATGGCGTCCAGCCGATTCATTTTCTGCTCAAGCCGGTGAAAAAAGAGGCGCTGGCGAATGCGCTGCATACCGACCTGAAGCTGAACTATCTGCCGAAAACAGTGCTTCTGCAGATTGGGAGCAAAACGGTCAGCCTGTCCTTTTCGGATATCCGGTATATTGAAAGCTTCAATCACGAGGTCATCGTGCATCAGGCAGGGACAAAGCGAACCTATTCCCTCTCCCTTACCGAGGTGGAACGGCAGCTCCCGCCCGGGCAGTTCTGCCGCTGCCATAACAGCTATCTTGTCAACTTGGGATATGTGCAGGAAATCGGTAGGACGGAACTGTATCTGCGGGGCCATGAAACCCTTCCGGTGGGCAGAACCTATTACAAATCGTTTCAGGAGAAGTTCATTCGTTACCTCAATCAATAAAAAGGAGCCAGTTAAACCGGCTCCTTTTTTAATGCTATTTTTTCTTTGGAAGCTGCAATGCAGTCTGCACCGTGAACACATTGTCCTCCGAATAAGAAACATCCAGGATGCTGCGATACTGTTCGGTCACGGCCTCCATCAGCTTCATGCCGAACCCGTGGGCTTCCTGTTTGTCCTTTTTGGTGAGAAATCCCTTGGTTTCATCCTGCAGAACCGTTCCTGTAAAGGAGTTTTCGCATTTCACAGCAAGAAAGTTGTCCTTTAGTTCTGTTCTGAACCGGATAAAGCGTTTTTTCGGATCTTCCACTTTTTCAGCGGCTTCGAGGGCGTTATCCAGCATATTCATCAGCAGCTCGCACAAATGGTTTTCCGGGATAGGCAGTTCGGCAGGAACATGCGCCTGCGCCTGAAAGGAAATATCTGCCTTCGCCGCACGGGAGGCCGCGTCCTGCAAAATGGCGTTGATGGTGAAGTTTTCCGTAAAATAGGTCTGCCGGTCGCTCTGTTTCTTCATAGCTGTCAGCATCTCGCCCAAGGCTTCATAATCCCCTTTTTGGTACAGGGCATCCATTGCCAGAATCCGGTGGTTTAATTCGTGCCGCAGTTCGGCGCTGTCCCGCATTTTGGTTTCGATGGCGCGGTAGCTGTCCATGACCAGTTGATTTTTCAGGTTGAGCGCTTGGGCTTCCGCCTGCTGCTTTGCAAACGAGCGCATAATGACATAAGCGGAGATTACAGCGCATACCACCGTCATCCAAATAGTGAACCAGTAGAGCAGGTTGTCGTAGTAACCGGACTGCACCAGGCTGTCGATTTGGAGCCGGATGTAGTAGGATAGGTAACCGTCTGTAGCAAGGGAAATCAGATAGCTTGCGGCAAATGCGGCGGCGCTTCCGGCTGCCGCCATCCCGAAGTAGCGCCAGAAATCCCTGCGGCGGTTCATGATCAAAAAGAGCACAAGCATACCAAAGGTGAGAAGGCCGACGCCGTTCCAACTGAAAGCGGTCGAAACCGCTTCCGGGAGAAAATAATATCCCAGCCCCTGGCTGATCCAGCGCACCGTCAGCCCTACCGCCGCCAAGAACAAGGGAATGAGACTCCAGTCGATCCTGCGGCGGAGAACGCCAAGCAGGAATAACCCCGCCACCAGAAGCATGACGATTGCCGAAGCGCCGGCGGGAATCCCGTAGAAATTGGCATAGGCATAAGCGGACGCTTCCGCCCCGGCCAGCGATTCAACGCGGAGCATAGGCGGGAACATGGAAACCGTTTCCTCCTGCACAGTGCAGGTCATCACCAGTTCACCGGTCGCATTTTCCGGCAGGGGGATCACCGCCTGCGTTTGATTGATTGCGCCCTCCGGCGTCTTAGCAGAGGATTTCCAAATCTGATCGCCATTTAGCTCCACGGCTAACTCCAGACCGGAGGTTTCAAACAGAAGATTCCCGTCCTCCATGTCTGCAGGCAGAAGCGCCGTGAGCCGGAAGGAGTCGCCTTTTTCGGGGAGATTTGCGTAATCCTCCTGGGTATAGGGCGTTTCGCTGCCGTCGGCTTCGATTTTTACCGCGCTCTGCCAGTCGATATATTGCACGGACTGCTCGGATTCCTTTGATTCGGTGAAGCTTTGCAAAAACCACACCGTGACGGTGCAGAGAATGAGAAAAATCAGCAGGCAGCTCCATCTTGCGGCTCGTTTCATTTGGTTACCTCCTATTGTAATGGATTATTTATGTTTGAAAAAAGAAAGATTTTCAGTTGGCGTTTTCCTACCATATTTCTGTATATTATTTTACAGGGAACGGGGCTTTTTTACAAATGGAATCTCCCGTTTCTGCGTAAACAACCGAAATACTGCGTAAATAACGTAGCGAAAGCGAAGAAAAAGATGATAATTTGACAATGTGGATGATGAAATGAAGTTCTTTTTGGACTGTAAGATTGAAAATCGAGTGGATTATAAATATCCTGGATTCTACCCCAAAAGCATGAAATCATAAATCGCACAAACAGAAGTAGACAGAGAATAGCAATAAAAATCCAATGACATATTTTTTTTCAAGATATGCCACCAGATTTCTTTTACCCTAGTTTCCTTTTAAAGTAGAACACTGAAACCTTGGCTCTATTTTACAACCTTGATATGTCATAGAATTAAAGTGATACGATTGATGGCTATCCACCTGGCCATCCAACCATCCCAATTCAATATATTTAAGCGGGACCAGGCTATCCACGTGGATAGCCTGGTCCTTTTACTCGCCACAGATTTCCTGAATAATAGGCTCTTGCCCAATCATCCAGTTGATAAATTGCACTGTAGATAACTCCCCGTTTTGAATTTGTTTTTTGCGCTGACTAGCTTCCTTTCGGAACTGCCGGAGAGCGGCTTTTGCCCTTTGGATCTGTTCCTGTGGAGCATGGTTCTTTTCCAGCTTCTTGATGCGGTTGTACCAAAACATATACTCTCGCTTGTAAGCCAGTTCGTACTCTTCCTCTCTGGATTTGCTGTCAAAACTCTTTTTTGCCGCCTTTTTGCTGGCCTTGCGGCATCGTTCGCTGCACAGGTTACTGCGGGAATCCGGGGCGAAGAATACCCTCCCACATTGGCTGCAGGTACGCATGACCATGCCGGCATCCAGTATCCGCTGACGGTAATAGATAAGAGCCGGGCGCAGGGAACCGTTTACCACCGCATATTCAAAGGGAACTTCTCCATGGGGATACCAAATTTCCAGCTTGGCGTCTTTCCGATGATTCCATACAGGGACAACCGGTTTTTCCCGTTTCCAATTTGCCATCTCCGGCGAGTATTCCCCAAAGGGCAGGATCAGCAACTGCGCATAATCCCGCAGGGCAGTTTCTGCTTTGTATTTATCTCTTCCTCGGCAGCAGCGCAGGTACATCTCCCAAATCTGAATGGACACATACAGAGCAGCGGAATTTCCCACTGTTAGCTGGGAAAGAAGCTCATCCGCTTTCTGCTCTTGTGCTTCTCGTTCTGCCTTTCGCGCCAGTAATGCCCCACAAAGGGCCCACACAGCCTCCGTCCAGCCATCGGCGGAGGTTTTTCCGAACTCGCACCAAAACGCCCCCAGTGGGCGAGTTTGGGACAGATACAGGGGCTTATCCAAGCCACGCAAAGCAGCTTCTACTTCGTATTCCGTTCCCAGCCACAACTGTTCCTTCAGCTGTTTGGTATTGACTCTCAATGCTAAAACCACCCGCTGTGTCAAAGGTTCTTTATGTTCGAAGCGATATTCTTCCATGTACTCCCTCTTTTTATGTGAATTATAATTTTGCAAGTTATGATTTCTTATATCATACCGCAAAAGCGTTGAAATGGCAATCTTTCCATGCTAGACTGTGGCATACAATCTTCCCTGTTTGGAGGGGGATATAGGGGGTGGCAAGCTGGCGCTTCCCACCCCAAACTTCCTACTTGGCTGGGAAAGAAAAAGAGAGCTACAGGAAAGAAGGGATATCAGCCAATCGAGTCGTTTTAGAAAATAAGACAGAACCAATACCGCAGTCAGCGGTTGAAAGTCTTGCCCGCGCTTTGCTTCCCCAGATGCAGGCATTTTTTGAGAGTGAGCAGGGGAAACAAGCTCTAAAGGAATGGCATGGAGAAAGGGAGCGGCACAGTTGAAAGCTCCCGCCTGGCTGGGAGAGTTTTTCTTTCCCAGCCGATACTTTTTGATAGATTTGAGACCGGAATTTGTACGGGTTGGTGATAGCTTTCCGGCAAAAGTTGTGGTAGTGTGTGGTGCTGGGAAAACGGTTTTCCCAACCGGTGACTGGTTTTGCAAGCATAGCGTTTGGATATCCACCAAACGCACCTTGGGAGAACCCAAACCCCTTAAAACAGACAAACGGAGGTGATGTGGATGAAGGCGGTGATTTACGCCAGATACAGTAGCGACAATCAGCGGGAAGAAAGCATTGAGGGGCAACTGCGAGAATGCAAGGAGTATGCGGAGAAAAACGGGATCATGATTCTACGCAGCTACATTGACCGGGCACTTTCAGCCAAGACAGACAACCGCCCGGAATTTCAGAACATGGTACAGGACAGCGCAAAAGGGCTGTTTGATACTGTGCTGGTTTGGAAACTGGATCGGTTTGCCCGTAACCGTTACGACAGCGCCCACTACAAGGCGGTACTCAGGCGAAACGGCGTCAAGGTGGTATCCGCCACAGAGAATATCTCTGATGGGCCGGAGGGTATTATTCTGGAATCCATGCTGGAAGGGATGGCAGAGTACTATTCTGCGGAACTGGCACAGAAAATCAACCGGGGTCTTACGGAAAATGCGCTGAAGGGCAAAAACAACGGCGGCGGAATTCCACTCGGTTATCAGCTGACCGACGATCAGCATCTCAGAATTGATCCATTGACCGCCCCGGTTGTGCGGGAGATTTACCAGAGATATGCAGAGGGTGAAACAGTTCGCAGCATTATCACTTCTCTGAACGAGCGGCATATTCTGACGCAAAAACAGAGGCCATTTCGTCTCAACAGCCTTCACAGCGTGTTGTGTAACCGGAAATACATCGGGGAGTATAAGTACAAAGACATCGTGATCCCAGATGGTGTGCCGAGTATTATCCCTAAGGAGTTGTTTGAAAGGGTGCAGATGAGGGTGGAAAAGAATAAGCGTACTCCGGCAAGGACAAAAGCTGAGGAAGAATACCTGCTGACCACCAAGCTGTTTTGTGGTCACTGTGGGCGGATGATGATTGGCGAGAGCGGTAAATCCCACACAGGTGTAATCTATCGCTATTACAAATGCGGGGCTGCCAAACGAAAGCTGGGCTGCCACAAGAAGGCGGTGAAGAAAGACTGGATCGAACGCATTGCTGTGCAGTATACTATACAGCGGGTCTTTCAAAATGAACTGATCGCCCAAATTGCGGACAAGCTGGTGGAACTGCAGAACACAGAGGACAACACTCTCCCTCTGCTGCGCAAACAGCTTGCAGATACCAACCGCGGGATTGAAAATATGCTCAACGCCATTCAACAGGGAATCCTGACCAGCAGCACCAAAGAGCGGCTGGAGGAATTGGAAAAGCTACAGGAAGAACTAAGGGTTGGCATTTTACAGGCGGAACTGGAAAGGCCAAAATACAGCCGGGAGGACATTGTCAAGTGGATCAGCCGGTTCAAATATGGTGACCCGAACAACAAGGAATACCAGCGACAGATCATAGATATTTTCCTCAACAGCATTTATGTATTTGACGACCGGCTGGTTTTCACATACAATTACAAAAACGGGACGCAGACGGTAACGCTGGCGGACGTTTCTGCGGCTTTTGGTTCGGATTTGAAGTCCTGTACTCCACCATAACAAATCAATCCGAACCTTATGCCGGTTGGCGGTGGGTTCGGATTGATTGTTTTTTTATGATATATTATAATTTTAAGGCAATATTGATTAGATTGCTTTATCTCGGTGCGGGGGGCGGAAAACATATAAAAGTTTTCCGCCCCCGATTTAATTATCCATAACTCCATTAATCTTTGCGATCTACAATAGCGCAGCCAGGGCTGCCTGGCCGCTAAGCGCAAAAAGCCCAGACGCTGTGAATCAGCATCTGGGCTTTTATCTATATGTTTAAGTATGCGCTTTCCACAGACATTCTGTTACGTTCATTTCGGTAAATACCGCCTGAAAGGACCCTTTCCCCGGCGAGCAAGCCATCAGTCCAAAGTGAACCTCTCCGCTTCCTTCCTCCAAATGGAAAATACGCATTTGGTGAAAACGGATTCCATCAAAGGAATTTTCAAAGCAAAAATCGCTTTCCCTGCGGCTCAAACGGTAATACACACTGGTAACAGCGGAAGAGATCTCCGATGTGGCCCAATCGGAGTAGCCCCGGTTGGTTACCACGCTTCCAAGCCAGGACTCTTTTGCATCATGATACTCAATACAAGCCTTGGCCCAGCTGCCGCTGTTTTGATAAATTGCCAAACCGCATTGATCAAACAGGGTGCTGCTTTGAAAGCTGGCTTTGACGGTAAAAGAGAAATACGGTTCTTTCGTGCTGTTTAACAATACATGGGCGTTGTCGTTCTGAAATCCGTAATAAGTCCTCTGCCAAAAATCAGAGCCCGGATCAGTGGTAATGATTACCCGATCCGGCTGAATTTCATACCGCCTTGGCTCTGAAAACCATCTGGCTTTTTCCGGCTGAAACTGAAACATGTCATTTCCCTCCTGAATCTTATTTAAAATACTGATAAACCTGGCATTTAATCATACCGTTATAAAGCTTTCGCCGTTTATCGGCCATTCTGCCAAAATACTGCTCAAACTGTTCTTCCGGGCTGATTACTGTGTAGCTCCATCCCCTTTTCCGCTGAAGCTTCTGTCCCATCACCCGGTAAAGCTCTTGAGCCGCCTGTTGATCCAACAAACGTTCACCATAGGGCGGATTACAGATAACCGCGCCTCTTTCCCCCGCAAGCTCCAATTCCCGAATGTCCCGGCGCTCAAAACGGAGCTTGCCGGACACGCCCGCCTTTGCGGCGTTTTCCCTCGCGATCGCCAGGGCATTCTCGTCGATATCATATCCAAAACCTGTAAAAGCAGCCTCCCTTTGAATCAGGTCCTGGGCCCTTTCCCGCTCTTTCCGCCACACCTGTGCAGGAATCTGCTCCCACCGCTCCGCCGCAAACCGTCTCCGCAGTCCCGGTGCCAGATGCATAGCGTACATGGCTCCCTCCACCAGGATGGTTCCGGAGCCGCAAAAAGGATCAAACAGGATACTGTCGCGATAAACCCGGGAAAGCTTAACCATTGCCGCCGCAAGGGTTTCCTTAATGGGCGCTTCTGTGGCGTTCGCCCGGTAGCCGCGCTTATGAAGTCCAATTCCTGAAGTATCCAGCATGACAGAAACCCGATCCTTTAAAATCAAAAACTGGATCTGCCTGGCAAAACCAGTTTCTTCAAACCAGGAAATCCGATACTTCTGCCTCAGCCGTTCCACTACCGCCTTTTTAACGATAGCCTGACAATCCGGGACACTTTTCAGCTGGGAATCCAAGCTTCTTCCCTTGACCGGAAAGCTGTCCTGTCTGCCAATCCACAGCTCCCAGGGCAGAGATTTTACTTGCTGAAACAGCTCCTCAAAGGTTTTAGCCTCAAAGGCCCCCATTTGAATCAAAATGCGTTCACCGTACCGGCAGTTTATATTAGCCCGGGCCAGAATCTCTGGGCCGCCCTGAAACACTACCCTTCCGTTTTGAGGCCGTATATTCTGCGCCTCCAAATACAGAAGCTCGTCCTTTACCAAGCCCTCCAGCCCCAGCAGGCAAGGGCATACCATCGTGATTTCCATGAATCAATCCTCTTCCTACAAAGTTATAGCCGCCGGCACAAACTGCGGTCTCATAAGCCTTATCAGGCTCTGCCGCCAGCAAACGCTTCATTCGAACAAAGCCTACCGATTTTTCGTCTGCGCTACGGTTTTCACAGCTTTTCAGCCTATGACTACTAAACGCCGGCTTTCCACAGCAGGTCCATTCCTCACCCTACGGCTTGATTTTTCCGAAGCCTCAAGTGAAAGCCCTCTGAGGGCTGGTTTGCCTGCAAAGCCGGCACGCATAATAACAAGGCTGCGGCCAAACCGGCAGAGGCCGGATGGCCGCAGCCACCTTGTCATTTTCTAATACTTGCTAGTTTCTCTGAATTTTTATTATATCAGTTCTTTCCAGGCCCTGCAAGCCTTATTCCTCCGCAGGCTCCAGAAGTCCGTAAGTGCCGTCCTTTCTTACATAAACCACATTTACGTCTCCAGTCTCCATATTTTGAAACATAAAAAACTGATGGCCTATCATATTCATCTGTAAAATCGCTTCCTCCACCAGCAGAGGCTTCAAAGCGAAGTGCTTGATCCGCTCAATTTTGTAATCGCCCTCAGCTTCCTCCTCGGCGGAAACTTCCTCTGTCTCTTGAGCCAAAAACTCATCGATGGCTCCCACCGCGCGGATTTTCTTTTCCAGCTTACACTTATTTTTACGAATTTGACGGCCCAGGGCATTGATCACTTCATCCAGAGCGTCGTTCATTTCCGGAGCGGTTTGCTCGGAGCGGTACACCATACCATCCGCGGTGCGAATCGTCACCTCTACGGTCTGCCTGCGTTTCTCCACGGTGACCGTAACGCTGGCTGAAGCGTCCTCACCGAACATGCGGCCGAATTTTTTCAGCTTCTTTTCCACCCGCTCCTTAAAATTATCGCGTAAAGATACTTTTCTTCCTGTTATGGTGATCTTCATGCTTCCTGTCCTCCTTTAAATTAAGCTTGCAACGATTAGTAAAATGAAATCTCTAGGGTTAATCGCTATTTTTATTATACCATGCCCAGCAAATTATTTAAAGGATTTCACAAAAAATTTATAATTTTAGTACAGTTTGTACAACATTTGTTTTATTTTCTTTCATAAACGATTTTTCCACCGCAAATTACCATTTCAGGCTTGTTCATCAAGTCCAGCGGATCTCCTTGATATACCACGAAATCGGCATCCTTCCCCTCTTTGATGGAGCCCACCCGCTTGTCCAGTCCGCAGATCCTGGCTGGAGTAATCGTAATCGCCTCCAAAGCCTGCTCCCGATCCATTCCCTCCCGCACAGCCAGAGCGGCGCACAGCGGCAAATATTGAATCGGAGTCTCGGGGTGGTCGGTAATGATCGCAGTAGGGATTCCAGCCCTTGCCAGTATTCCTGGGGACCGGGGCGTCATATTCTTCAGCTCTGGTTTGCAGCGGTCCCCCAGAAATGGTCCGGACAGCACCTGCACCCGATCTTGTAGAAGCTCCCGGGTGATCAGATGCCCCTCAGTGCCGTGAACTAAAACATAATCCAGATTAAATTCCTTAGCGATACGAATCGCGGTAAAAATATCATCCGCCCGGTGCGCATGAAAGTGCGCCTGGATCTTGCGTTCCAGCAGCGGCGCCAGCGCCTCGCATCCGGCGTCGTATTCCGGCGGATCATAATCTCCCTCCGGAGACTGGTCAGCCTTTATTTGATCCTCTAAATAGCGTTTTGCCTTTGAAAGCTGCTCCCGAATCACTGCGGCGGTTGCCATTCTGGTGGTGGGGGACTGATTTTTACTATGATAAACCGACTTAGGATTTTCTCCTAATGCAAATTTAATCGCCATAGGCTCTTTTAAAACCATATCGTCGATCCGCCGGCCATAGGTTTTCATTGCCAGCATTTGTCCCGCGACCGGATTTGCGCTGCCGGGTCCTGTCACCACAGTGGTAATTCCACCCTCCAGCGCCTCGGTAAAGCACCGGTCCATAGGATTAACGGCGTCCAGCGCCCTTAGCTGGGGCGTCAGCGGTTCGGTTTCCTCGTTGCCGTCATCTCCCTCGAAGGTGATGGCATCCTCAAACATTCCCAGATGGGTATGGGCGTCTATAAAGCCGGGATACACATCTTGATCCTTCAGATCCACTATTTTTTCATCATCCAAGGTGAAATCGGACATCTCCCCGATCTCCGCGATTTTTCCATTGACGATATGGAGATATCCGCTTTCATAGTTTGAGCCCTCCATGGTGTGGATTTTTCCATTAATAAAATACATAGCGTTCCTCCTCGTGGATTTCCATACAAAAAGGCGAACACAAAGCCGTGCTCGCCCATTTCTTTATTTTTGCTGTCCGGAGCCGCGGCGGGAAAAGCCTCCCCGCTTATTTTCCGTCACCCGCTTCAAATCGGACATCTTTTCATCGCTGGCCTGCTTGAATCTGGACATCATGTCCTCAAAGCTGGCAGGCTCGCTGGACCTGCCTCGGCTGCCCTGCCATTCAAAGGAACCGGGCCGTCCGGGGCTTACAGAACGAGCGGGAGCGGAACTGCGCTGCTGGGGGCGCGGAGCCGGATCCATGGCTTTTTTCATGGAAAGGCTGACCTTGCCGTCTTCGCTGATGCTGAGCACCTTGACCTTGACCGTTTGGTTCTCCGTTACAAAGTCGCGGATTTCCTTTACAAACGTAGGGGCGACCTCTGAAATATGTACCATACCAGTTTTTCCGCCGGGAAGCTCGATAAACGCGCCAAATTTTGTAATGCCGGTAACCTTGCCTTCCAAAACCATTCCTACCTCAAGCTGCATATAGAACTGTTTTCCTCCCTTGATTTTCGATGTCCCTAAACATCAATTCCCTGCAATATTAATAAACACACGCTCTCCCGGATTAGCCAAATCAAGATCTCCTCTGGCAATACGCTCTATGTACTCCTGGTTCCCGTCCTTGGAATTCAAAACATCCCGAAGCTGGTCGTTTTGAAGCTCCTGGACCTTGATCGCCTGATTCAGGTCATCCAACGCCTTCCGCTTTTCGCTGATCTGCATCTGCTGGTTGACCAGCATCACAGCGACATAACAGATAAAGACAAAAACTGCCAAGCGGAGAAAGAAACTCTTTTTAGCTTTTTTGGTTTTTACTTCCTGCATGTTTCTTCCTTCCCTTCTTTTTGGCGTCCTTTTGCTTTCCACGTTTCTTTTTAGGAGAATGTTTATTTAAAGTATACACTATTCTGCGCCTGCGTTTCAAGCTATTTTTTGATTTTACCGCAATTTTTTTCGCAAAACCAAGAGCTTTTTTGAATACTTTTTCAAATTTTTTCCAAATCCAGCAAACCGCCCTCCAAACCGGCTTCAAAACATGACGCTTGATCCAGGAAAAAATCCGCTGCAGCACCTTTACTACCAGCCTGCTGATAAAGAGCGTGGCCTGCCCCAAGGTCAGGTGATACAGGCACCAGCCGATCAGTTCTCCCGCCAGAAGATAAAACCGCATTTGTCCCTGGTTTGCCGCCAGAAGAAACAGAAAGGTCGCAACGCCGCTGCTAAAAAAATAAAAGAGGTCCCAGAAAAAGGTCTGCCGCTTTCCCTGCGCAGTCAGGTAGCGGATAATCCGGAACACATCATAATAGGCTCCCAGAAGCACGCCCAGCAGCCCGGCGTATAAAAACAGCTCCCATTGGCCCGCCACTGTAATCTCCAAAAGGTCACATCCTTACCGGAACAGCTTGGAAAAAAAAGAGCCGTTGCTGGAACGGTTTTCCGTATAGGTCAAGGAGGCAATTTCTCCATCCAGCGTCAGCTCCCCCGTTTCTAAGCTCAGTTTATTGATGTGGAGCCCTTCCCCTTTAATCATCAGCTCTCCTACAGCGGTATAGGCTACCACGGTCTGCTCATCAAAGCTGTCCACATCCTCCACTCCGGATACCACCAGCTTTTTCCTGTCCTCTAAAATCAAATTGTGGGGCATTCCGGCTTTTTTCTCTATTTTTAATTCTGCCATCCTTTTTCCCTCCTATTGAAATCATAATGATACTTATGATTTTCAACGCCCCATTATGCAAAGCCCTGGGATTCCAAAGCCTCTCTAAATCATAAAAAGGATTTTTAAAATTTTTCTTTTGTCAAAACAGGAAATACGCTCCATCATCTGCTGAAGCAATGGGGCTTTCAGCGTCATAAATGGCAAAATTACTCTGAATAAAAGGATTTTGTCAAAATAGTTTTTTCCCCGTGTGGAACAGTAAGCATGTACCGATTTTCTCGTAAAACCGGCCACAGAAAGGAGAAAATTATGAAAAAATTTATCAAAGGCATTACCATCGCCCTGGCTGTGGTTCTGTGCGGCCTTCTGGGCGTTGGAGCCTATTTGGCGAACTCATTGCCTGATAATTATAAGGTGACCCAAAACAGCGGCATACAGACCCATAACATGATTCCGGTCACCGCGAAAACAGAAAATAATCAGACACTGGTCGAAGCGGGAATTCTAAATCATCCCGACGAAACCTATCAGGCAGACCTGATGCTGCTGGACGCTATTCCCATTAAAACCGTAGACGTTGAGGTGGTGGAAGAAACCCAGGTGATCCCCTGCGGCACTCCCTTCGGCGTCAAGATTTTTACCCAGGGCGTGGTGGTAGTCGGCATGTCTGATTTAAAGTCAAACGGAAAAACAGTGAATCCCGCCCGTTCCGCCGGATTAAAAATCGGCGACGTGATTACCAGTATCAACGGCATCCAAGTGAATACCAATGAGGAGGTCGCGGCTATCATAGAGAAGAGCGGCGGCGTTCCTTTGAGCCTGTCGGTGCTGCGGTCTAACATGAGCTTTGAGGTCCAAATCACCCCTGTGAAAGCTGACGACGGCATCTCTTACAAGGCCGGGCTTTGGGTCCGAGACTCCTCCGCCGGCATCGGAACGCTCACCTTTTACAACCCTGAGGAGCACTCCTTTGCCGGGCTGGGCCATGGAATCTGCGACATTGACACAGGCGACCTGATGCCTCTGCTGAGCGGCGATATTGTTTCCGCCAACATCAGCGGTATCGTAAAGGGTGAAAAGGGCACGCCCGGAGAACTGCGGGGTTATTTCAGCAATAACAACGCAATCGGCAATCTCTCAGCGAATATTCAGACCGGCGTTTACGGAACCATGGATCAGTGTCCCGCTTCCAACGAGCCCATGACTGTGGCTATGAAGCAGCAGGTAGTTCCTGGAAAGGCTCAAATTCTTACAACCATCCAGGGCAACGAACCGCAATATTATGATATCGAAATCGAAAGCGTAAATTATAACGAGGATGTACCCACTAAAAATATGATTGTAAAAATCACGGACCCTGAACTTTTGGAAAAAACCGGCGGCATTGTTCAGGGAATGAGCGGCAGCCCTATCATTCAGAATGGCATGCTGGTGGGAGCCGTCACCCATGTTTTCGTCAATGAACCGGAAAAAGGCTATGGGATTTTTGCGGAAAACATGCTGGAAAACTCCTACGAATTGGTAAATTCCCAAAAATTGGCATCTTAAATTAATTTTAAATATCGCATTATTACTGGGTTTTATGCTATTATCTTCCCCCTGCCCGCAAAATTTTTTCAAAAAAGTATTGCCATTTTTACCAATATATGGTAATCTTATGACAGAGAAAAAAATATAGGGGGATTTCAAAATGGAAAATCATGTAAAAATGCTGATTACCGAACAAGCTGCCGAATTTCATCGAGAGGACGCCAAGATCCTCAACGATTATGGTTTTGACCTTCACTTCTGCCAAAAGGATGGCATCCAGGTATTAAACGCGATCAACGAAGTGAATCCTGATGTAGTGGTATTGGATTTATTCATGCCCAGCATGGATGGAATCGGCGTGGTTGCCTCCGCTATGGAGAAGCCTGGCAAGCATCCGATGTTTATTGTTCTCTCTAATTTTGACAGCTCTGTGCTGGAAAAAGAGGTCATGAGCGCCGGCGCCTCCTATTTCGTGTTAAGGCCCTACAACGTCAAGGAGCTCGCCTCAAGGATTCTCCATTTAAAAGGCTCCTGCCAGCCTTCCGCCGGCGGCAAGCCTGTGGCTTCCCATTCCATACAGGGTCAAAGCATCGAAATTCAGGTGACCGATATTCTTCATCAAATCGGAGTTCCAGCTCATATCAAGGGTTATCACTATCTTAGAGACTCCATTTTGATGTCCATTGAAAATCCTGAAATCATCAACGCTGTCACAAAACAGCTTTATCCTGCTGTGGCAAAGAAATATGAAACCACCTCATCCAGAGTGGAAAGGGCGATCCGTCATGCCATCGAAGTGGCTTGGGACCGCGGCGACGTGGATATTTTAAACTCCTATTTCGGCTATACCATCCACACCAGCCGCGGAAAGCCCACCAACAGCGAATTCATCGCCATGATTTCCGACAAGCTTCGTTTGGAGATGAAAAGCGCCTCCTAACCAGATTTCCCTTTTGAAAAAAAGCTTCTTTGCCCTGATCCGACACGGTTCGACCTGGGGCAAAGAAGTTTTTTATTTATTTGATTAGAGCAGGAAAAAAGCGGGAAAACTGAGTATGGACTATTTTTCATAGACAAGCATATTAATGTAACAGGACTGTTACTTTAAGGAGGACCCTAAATGCAAAAGTTATGGACGATTTGTCTGTCTCTCATGATGGGCATATCCTTTGTGGCTTCTTACCCGGCCGCCCTTGTAGAAGCGCCGGCTATGAAAACGCCCGATGAAAGCCTGGAAGCTATAAAAGCTAAGGCTTTTATGGATCCGCTGGATCAGCTCGTCCAATCGTTTCCCAACGATTTCAATACCTGTACCCAGCCGCAGGAGACTGCGCAGCCGTCTTCCTCTGAGCCGGATGCTCCTGCTTCCGAAGCCTCCTCACCTGATTCCAGCAGTCAAGAGGCCGCGTCTTCCGAGCCGGCTGAGCCTGCGGAAGCCTCCGGCGATCCCTCAGAGCCCGCTATACCCGCTAATTCCGACAACGCTATAGAGCTTTCGGAATTTTATATCCCGGAAATTCCATTATCCCAGGAGCTGCAGGCTTACACTTACCAGCAGTGTCAGGAAAAGCAGGTCAGTTACGAACTGGTTTTGGCCATGATGTACCACGAAAGCAACTATGATCCCTCCGCAGTGCGGTATTATGAGGATGGCTCTTCTGACAGCGGGATTATGCAGATTAACAGCATCAATTCTCAATCCTTATATGAGCTTTATGGGATCACTGATCTCCAGGATCCTTATGAAAATATTTTGGCAGGCGTCAGTATTATTTCCGGCTTTGTCCATCAATACGGCGAACATGACGGCCTGATGGCCTATAATATGGGCGTGGGCGGCTATCAAAACGCCATTGCCAACGGAACCTATACCACCACCTACGCTCAAAACATCATGGCAACCAAAAGTGAAATCGAAGGCCTGCGGCAAAACGCCTGATCTCTCTTGAAAACCCGCTCTGCATCCTCTATAATAAAAGCATTACAAAATACGGAGGATTTTATGAGACTGGATAAATATTTAAAGGTCAGCCGTTTAATTAAGCGGCGTACTGTGGCCAACGAGGCCTGCGATGCCGGCAGAGTGCTGGTCAACGGAAAGCCTGCCCGGGCTTCCTACGATGTGAAGGTTGGCGATGTTTTGGAAATTCAGATGGGTAGCCATCCGTTAAAAGCGGAGGTACTGGATGTAACGGAATACGCCAAAAAGGAAACCGCCTCTCAGCTTTACCGATTGCTGTAAAAGAAGC
>ENA-OPRR01000040-OPRR01000040.1-human-gut-metagenome-genome-assembly--contig:-NODE-40-length-138981-cov-3.276773_pt1 | contig 138981 bp, 147 predicted proteins | sample MGYA00241796_ERZ501883 | MGnify/ENA primary metagenome ERZ501883 (study PRJEB25962, sample SAMEA2042406) | human gut metagenome | biome: human gut; feature: human-associated habitat; material: faeces...
GCGGTATTGGTATTGGCGGTATCTATGCTGACAGGATGTGGCGGAATGACTGAGGAAGATGCCAAAGAATATGTAAAAGCGACATTAGATGCAAGTTACAAGGCGGATTTTGATGCATATATGAAAGTGACAGATTCCAGTAAAGAAGAAGTGCAGAAGCTTTACGATGATAATATTGAAAATATCGTTACAAGCAGCGGCTTACAAGACATGGGAATTACCAGTGAGCTTGAAGAAAAATATCGTGAGCTTTACAAGAATATGCTTTCAAAAGCCAAATATACGGTCGGAGATGCAAAAGAGACAGACGGAGGATTTGAAGTTGTTGTCAAAGTTGAACCTTTTGCGTTTATGGAAGGTGTAGAGGGCGAGCTTACAGAAGCAATTCAGAATGAACTTCTGGCAGGTGACGGAAGTGTTCCGAGTGAGGACGAAATTAATCAGATGCTGCTTAATAAAATGTATGATTTGTTAGCAGCACGTGCAGAAGATCCACAGTACGGGGCAGAAGAAGAATTGAAGGTAACCGTTGAGGAAAAGGATAATGTATATAGTATTTCCGAGGAAGACCTTACAAAGATTGACAGCCGTTTATTTGCATTATAATCAAAGGGTTGTTTTAAATCTGTTTTAAAGATGGGTTTTTTGAAAAAACTATTGTAATTTAGAAAAGATTATGATAGAATAAATTTCGGCTTGAGAAAGCCGAAATGAGCGGATGTGGCGGAATGGCAGACGCACAAGACTCAAAATCTTGCGGGGGCGACCTCGTGTGGGTTCAAGTCCCACCATCCGCAGTGTGAATGAAGACATCAGATATCGCAATTTGTGATATTTGGTGTCTTTTTCTTTTTGAAAAAGACTTTGCAAATTGTACTTAAAAAAATACATGATATTTTTTTAACAAGTAGTTGTTAAAAGGTTAACGATATGGTAATATATACAAAATACTTGTTAAAAATATAACAAAAAAGGAGAGAAAACACATGAGCAGCAAGATTACGATCATTGGAGCCGGAAGTGTAGGAGCAACGATTGCATACACATTATCCGGACAGGATATCGCATCAGAATTAGTATTGATCGATATTAACAAAGAAAAGGTGAAAGGCGAGGTCATGGATATTGAACAGGGCACCTGTTTCAGAGATCCGATCTCTATCGTTGCAGGAGACTATGCGGACGCTAAAGATTCAGATATTGTTATCATTACTTCTGGAATTGCCCGCAAACCAGGACAGACTAGAATTGAATTGACACAGACAAATGTAAACATCCTGAAAGAAATCACACCGGAGATCGTAAAAGCTGCACCGAATGCGCTTTACATCATTGTGAGCAATCCGGTTGACATCATGACTTATGTATTCACTAAGATTTCAGGTCTTCCGGAGAACCAGATCATCGGTTCGGGAACAATTTTAGACTCTGCAAGACTTCGTTGTGGACTTTCCGAGCACTTCCAGGTTGCACAGAGAAATATTCATGCATATGTATACGGAGAACATGGAGATACATCCTTTGTTCCGTGGTCTGCGGCACGTATCGCCGGTGTCAATGTAGACGATTATTATGAGATTGCAGAGAAATTCGGCAAGAAGATTGAGAGACTTGACAAAGAAGAAATGCTTACTTACGTTCAGAAGTCCGGCGGTCAGGTAATTGCCAATAAAGGAGCAACCTTCTATGCGGTAACACGTGGCGTATGTCGTCTGTGTGGCTTCCTGTTATCTGCATCTGAATCTGTAACAACCGTTTCTTCTATGATGCACGGAGAATATGGAATTGAAGATGTATGCTTAAGTACTCTTACTTTAGTAGGACCAAACGGAATTCAGGGCAAGCTTGAAATGAAGCTTACAGACGAAGAGGTTGAAAAATTAAAAGCAAGCGCAGATGCATTGAAAGCTGTGATTGCACAGATTGAGTTATAAAGAGAAAGGAACGAAAGGATTATGAAATACAGCTATTATCCGGGGTGCACTTTGAAAACCAAGGCGGTAGAGCTGGATGTGTGTGCCAGAGCTTCGGCGGAAGCGTTGGGATTTGAACTGGAAGAAATTGAAGACTGGCAGTGCTGTGGCGGTGTATATCCACTTGGAACAGACGAAATCGCAACAAAACTTTCTTCTGTTCGTGCATTGAATGCAGCAAAAGAAAAAGGCCAGGAACTGGTTACCATTTGTTCTGCGTGTCATCATGTAATCAAAAGAGTCAATGATGATATGAAAAATGTAGAAGACATCCGCTTTAAAGCCAACAACTACATGAAGAAAGAATTAAAAGAGCCTTATGCCGGCGAAACAACAGTGCTTCATTATCTGGAAGTTTTAAGAGATAAGATTGGGTTTGACGAACTGAAAAAGAAAGTAGTAAATCCATTTACCGGAAAGAAAATAGGCGCTTATTACGGATGCCTTCTTCTTCGTCCAAGCAAAATGCTTCAGTTCGACGATCCGGAAAATCCGAAGATCATGGAAGACTTTATCCGTGCGATCGGAGGAGAACCGGTAATCTATCCATATCGAAATGAATGTTGTGGTGGTTACATTTCTCTGAAAGAAAAAGAAATGTCCGAGAATATGTGTAAGAAGATTACAGACAGCGCAGAAGGATTTGGCGCAGATATGATGATTACTGCGTGTCCGCTGTGCATGTATAATCTGAATAAGAATAAAGAAAAAGAAATTCCGGTTTATTATTTCACAGAACTTCTTGCAGAAGCTCTTGGTGTACATCCGGAATGTAAAGAAAAGGAGGTACAGGAGTAATGGGTTCTGAGAAAAAACAGGCAGAGATGATTAAAGAAATCAGTGGCGTGAATCCATTAAAATGTATGAAATGTGGAAAGTGTTCAGCCACATGCCCTTCTTTTAATGAAATGGATATTAAGCCCCATCAGTTTGTGTCTTATGTGATCAATGAAGATATTGAAAGTCTTGTAAAATCAAAATCGCTTTGGAAATGTCTTTCCTGCTTTGCATGCGTGGAGAGATGTCCGCGAGATGTGAAACCTGGAAAACTTATTGATGCTGCAAGACAGATCGTTGTTCGTGAAAAAGGACAGGATTATTTGAAAGCAGATGAGGTTCCGGAGCTTTTAGATCCGGAGCTCCCGCAACAGTTATTAGTCAGTGCATTCAGAAGATATAGGAGGTGATCTAAGTGCAGAGGATAGGAGTATTTGTCTGTCACTGCGGAAGTAATATCGCAGCGACAGTTGATGTGGCAAAAGTAGCCGAAATGGCTTTAAAGGAACCAGGAGTTGTCCATGCCGAAGATTACCAGTATATGTGTTCTGAGGCAGGTCAAGCGAAAATTGCAGAGGCGATCAAAGAAAAACATTTGACAGGGCTTGTTGTTTGTTCTTGTTCCCCTCGTATGCATGAAACAACATTCAGACAAGCGGCAGAACGTGCCGGCTTAAACCCATATATGGTTGAGATTGCCAATATCCGTGAGCATTGTTCTTGGATTCATAAAGATATGGAAGAGGCAACCGAGAAGGCAGTAATCTTAATGAGAGCTGCGGTGGCAAAAGTAAATTTAGACGCACCGCTGAAGCCGGGCGAGAGCCGCGTGACAAAGAGAGCCCTTGTAATCGGTGGAGGTATCGCGGGTATCCAGACTGCTCTTGATATTGCAGATGCAGGATATGAGGTAGATATCGTAGAGAAAACACCGAGCATCGGCGGAAGAATGGCTCAGCTTGATAAGACGTTCCCTACTTTAGACTGTTCTGCTTGTATTCTGACACCGAAGATGGTAGAAGCGGCAGCCCATGATAAAATTAGTATTTATACATACAGTGAAGTTGAGAAAGTCAGCGGATTCGTAGGAGATTTTACTGTTGAAATCCGTAAAAAAGCAAGACACGTTGATATGGATAAATGTACCGGATGTGGACTTTGTCAGGAAAAATGTCCTTCTAAGAAGACGCCAAATGAATTTAACAGAGGATTAAATACAAGAAGCGCCATTTATACACCGTTTGCTCAGGCAATTCCGAATGTACCGGTTATCGACTGTGATAACTGTATTAAGTTTAAAACAGGTAAATGTGGAATCTGTGCGAAAGTATGTCAGGCAGGCGCTATTGATTACGAACAGCAGGATGAGATTGTAACAGAGAAGTACGGAGCTATTGTTGTGGCAACCGGATTTGATACGATCAAGCTTGATAAATATGATGAGTATGCTTACAACCAGAGCCCAGACGTAATCACTTCTTTGGAGCTTGAACGTGTAATGAATGCCGCAGGTCCGACACACGGACATCTGGAACGCTTATCAGACGGAAAGGCGCCAAAAGAAATCGTATTTGTTCAGTGCGTAGGAAGCCGTTGTTCAGACGATCGCGGAAAACCGTATTGTTCAAAAATCTGCTGTATGTACACTGCAAAACATGCAATGTTGATCCGTGACAAATATCCGGATGTAAATGTGACCGTATTTTATATCGATGTCCGTACACCGGGTAAAAACTTTGACGAGTTCTATAGAAGAGCGGTAGAGCAGTATGGCGTGGATTATATCAAAGGACAGGTAGGAAAAGTGATTCCTCAACCGGATGGAAAGCTCCTTGTTCAGGCTTCTGATCTTCTTGACAACAAACAGATCTTGAAAGAAGCAGATATGGTTGTTCTTGCAACTGCCATTGAACCGAATCCAGATGTAAGAAAGATTGCTACTATGCTGACAGCAAGTATTGATACAAATAATTTCCTTACAGAAGCACATGCAAAGCTTCGTCCGGTAGAATCTCCAACCGCAGGTATTTTCCTGTCCGGGGTATGTCAGGGACCAAAGGATATTCCGGAGACAGTTGCGCAGGCAGGCGCAGCAGCAGTAAAGGCGATCGGACTTTTGGCAAAAGATAAGTTGATGACGAACCCATGTACAGCACATTCAGACGAACTTCTCTGTAACGGATGTTCTACTTGTGAAAATGTATGTCCATACGGTGCAATTACTTATGAAAATAAAGAAGTAAACGATCATGGAATCCGTGAAGTACGACGGATCGCTGTTGTAAATAATGCACTGTGTCAGGGCTGTGGAGCATGTACAGTTGCTTGTCCGTCCGGAGCTATGGACTTACAGGGATTCTCCAATAGACAGATTATCGCGGAGGTAGATGCAATATGTCAGTAGAAAAGAATGAATTTAAGCCTAAGATTGTAGCGTTTTGCTGTAACTGGTGCAGTTACGCAGGAGCTGACCTTGCAGGAAGCAGTCGTCTGTCTTATCCGGCAGACGTTAAGATCATCCGTGTACCATGTTCCTGTCGTGTCAATCCAATGTTTATCTTAAGAGCATTTGAAAAAGGTGCGGATGGAGTAATCTTATGTGGATGTCATCCGGGAGACTGCCATTACAGCACCGGAAATTATTATGCAAGAAGACGTATGACTTTGTTGTTCTCCATGCTGGATTACATTGGTGTAGAGAATGGACGTACCAGAGTGGAATGGGTATCTGCCGCAGAGGGTGTGAAATTTTCTGATACAATGAATAGTTTTGTAGAGAAAATCTATTCCCTTGGCGAGAATGTAAGATTGGGGGATTTAAGATGCAAGCAATAATTGATCGTGCAAAAGAATTATTGGCAGACGGAACCGTAGCCAGAGTTCTTGGCTGGAAGGCCGGAGACTTGCCTTATAATCCAGAACCGGCTTACTTTGAGACAGAAGAATCTTTGAAAGATTTTGTATATAACGGATTCTGTGGAGCAAATTTAAGTAAATATATGATCGACGCTTCCAAGCTGGAAGGAAAGACAATGGTCTTCTTAAAGCCATGTGATACATACAGTTTTAATCAGCTGATCAAAGAACATCGTGTTGATAGAGACAAAGCATATATTGTTGGCGTCGGCTGTAAAGGAAAGTTGGATATTGAAAAGATTCGCAGTATGGGAATCAAAGGAATCGAATATATTGAAGGTGCCGAGATCGAAGATGAGGCAGAGACTTTGAAAATCCAGACAATTTACGGCGAGAAAACTTGTGATTACAACGATGCCATGCTGGAGAGATGCCATGTATGTAAAGGCAAAGAACACATGGTATACGACGAGCTGATCGGTGAATCAAAAGATACAACGGACGCAGATCGTTTTGAAGAAGTGGCGAAGATTGAAGCAATGAGTCCGGAAGAAAAATTTGCATTTTTCCAGAAAGAACTGAGTAAATGTATCCGCTGTAATGCCTGCAGAAATGTGTGTCCGGCATGCAGCTGCAGAAAATGTGTATTTGACAGTAACAAATTCGACAGCTCTCAGAAAGCAAATGCAGATTCTTTTGAAGAGAAGATGTTCCATATTATCCGTGCATTCCACGTAGCAGGAAGATGTACAGACTGTGGCGAATGCAGCCGCGTATGTCCGCAGGGAATTCCGCTCCATTTATTCAACCGGAAGTTTATCAAAGATATTGATGAATTGTACGGAGAATTTCAGGCAGGAGCTGACACAGATTCAAAAGCACCGCTCACCAACTATACGTTTGATGACGCGGAACCAAGTATTGTAGGAAAGAGGGGATAATGTATGTATAAGATAGCAAAAGACAATCTGGCCGCATTATTCCAGTTGATCGCGGACAATCAGGAATTATATCTTCCGGTAAAGAATGCCGGACAGACCAACTATGCTGCATGGACAAAAGAAGCAGAAGTTGATCTTGACACATTAAAGACCGTGAAATCTGCGAAAGATGCATTTTTCCCACAGAGCGAGAATCTCTATACGGTTAGAAAAGAAAACAAGAAATTAAAAATAGAACCGGAAAAATTAAAAGAACAGAATTTTGTTGTATTTGGCATGAAGGCATGTGACGTTAAGGGAGTTGAAGTGCTTGATAAAGTATTTCTCTCCGATCCGGTTGACAGCTTCTATGCAGCAAGACGTGAGCATGGAACAATCGTTGCTATGGCATGCCACGAGCCGGAAGAAACGTGTTTCTGTAAAGTGTTCGGCATTGATGCAGCTGCTCCGGCGGCGGATGTTGCAACGTGGATGATCGGCGAAGATCTCTACTGGAAAGCTTTGACAGAAAAAGGAGAAAAGCTGACAGAAACAGTGAAAGAACTTCTTGGTGAAGCAGATGAACAGCCGGTGGAAGCTGAAAAAGAAGCAATACATAAGATTGTAGAGAAACTTCCATATATGAATCTTTCTCTGGAGGGATGGGGAGGAGATGCACTCTCTGAAAAATTTGATTCTCCAATCTGGGAAGAATTGTATAAGCCATGCCTGAAATGCGGAACCTGTACATTCGTATGTCCGACCTGTCAGTGTTATGACATTAAGGATTACGATACCGGTCACGGTGTATCCCGTTACCGCTGCTGGGATTCCTGCATGTATTCTGATTTTACAATGATGGCGCACGGAAATAACCGTACGAGTCAGATGCAGAGATTCCGTCAGAGATTTATGCACAAATTGGTTTATTATCCGGCAAATAACGACGGTATGTATTCTTGTGTAGGATGCGGACGCTGTGTGGAGAAATGTCCGTCAGCGCTTAATATCGTCAAAGTAATAAAAGCATTTGAAAAGCAGGGAGGAAACGACTAATGTGTGAATGTGACTGCCATAAAAATTATACATTGGATACTTTGATCCCACAGGTAGGTGTGATCACGGATATCCGCGAAGAGACACCGGATGTTAAGACTTTTCGCGTAAATGCTCCGGAGGGCGGAAAATTATTTGAACATATGCCCGGACAATGTGCGATGGTATGTGCACCAGGGGTAAGTGAAGGAATGTTTTCGATTACTTCTTCACCGACAAACAAAGAATATCAGGAATTCAGCATTAAAAAATGTGGAACATTGACGGATTATCTTCACAGTCTGGAAGTGGGAGATGAAATCACTGTCCGTGGTCCATATGGGAACTACTTTCCGGTAGAAACGGAATTAAAAGGAAAAAATCTTTTGTTTATCGCAGGAGGAATCGGACTTGCACCGCTTCGTTCCGTCATCAATTATGTGATTGATAATCGTGAAAATTACGGAACTGTAGATATTGTTTACGGTTCCCGCTCTGCGGATGATCTTGTTCAATTAAAAGAGATTCAAGAAGTCTGGATGAAAACAGAAGGAATCAATGTTCATCTTACAATTGACCGCGAGCAGGAAGGATGGGACGGACACGTAGGATTTGTACCGAATTATGTGAAAGAATTAGGATTTGATACAGATCGTACAGCATTGGTATGCGGACCACCGATTATGATCAAGTTTGTACTTGCAGGATTAAAAGAACTCGGATTTACAACTCAGCAAGTGTACACAACATTAGAACTTCGTATGAAGTGTGGAGTTGGAAAATGCGGAAGATGTAACATCGGATCAAAATATGTATGCAAAGATGGTCCGGTATTCCGATTTGACGAGATTGACGAGCTGCCAAATGAGTATTAGACAAGGAAAGGACAAAACAACATGGAAAAAATGGTAAATGTATATTTTAGCGGTAAAAGATACAGCGTTCCGGCAGATCTTACAATTATGACTGCAATGGAGTATGCCGGTTATACATGGAAGAGAGGATGTGGCTGTCGTCACGGATTCTGTGGAGCATGTGCAACCATTTACCGTATTAAAGGTGATAACGAATTGAAGACTTGTCTTGCCTGCCAGACACAGGTACAGGAAGGAATGTATGTGGCAAGTATTCCATTCTTCCCGACAGATAAGAGAACTTATGATATTAATGAAATCAAACCTACTCAGCAGATTATGATGGAACTTTATCCGGAGATTTACAGCTGTATTGGATGTAATGCCTGCACAAATGCCTGTACACAGGATCTCAACGTTATGCAGTATATTGCATATGCACAGAGAGGCGAATTTGAAAAGTGTGCAGAAGAATCATTTGACTGTATCGGATGCGGTTGCTGTTCTACAAGATGTCCGGCAGGAATTTCCCATCAGCATGTAGGTGTTCTTGCGAGACGTTTGACCGGAAAATATATTGCAGCAGAGACAGAGCATTTGAAAAACCGTGTAGAAGAAGTCAATGCAGGTGCATATGACGATCTGATCGAACAGATCATGCAGAAACCAATCACAGAGATGAAAGAACTTTATAACAACAGAGAGATTGAGAAATAAGGAGGGCGAAAGTATGTACACACCATACCCGGAAAATATGATGGAATCTATCAAAAAGGTAGAGGCTACAAGAAAAGAGCGTATGTCTACAGAGCCTAGACGTCTGACAGCAGACGAAAAAGACGCTCTCCTGAAAAAATATCATCCAGACTATAATCCAGAAGCTTTTGCAGAGATTAAAGTAGGACCGAACAAAGGAGAAAAGGCTCCAATCGAACTGGCAGAAGTTCTTCATTCCACCAGTCGTCTTGTAAATGAAAATGTGGATATCAATAAAGTGGATTATGACGTAGACGTACTTGTTATCGGCGGAGGCGGCGCAGGTTCTTCTTGTGCGTTGGAAGCACATAATGCAGGCGCCAATGTTATGATTGTTACAAAGCTTCGTATCGGTGATGCCAACACGATGATGGCAGAAGGCGGTATTCAGGCTGCGGATAAAGAAAATGATTCACCGGTTCAGCATTACCTGGATTGTTTTGGCGGCGGACATTTTGCTGCAAAACCGGAACTTGTAAAACGTCTTGTTATGGAAGCGCCGGATGCAATTAAATGGCTCAATGAACTTGGAGTTATGTTTGATAAAGATGCTGATGGGCGTATGGTTACAACACATGGCGGCGGAACTTCCAGAAAGAGAATGCATGCATGTAAAGACTACTCTGGTGCAGAGATCATGCGTACTTTGAGAGATGAAGTGATCAACCGTAAGATTCCTGTAGTAGAATTTACTTCTGCAGTAGAGCTTCTGAAAGACGAAAAAGGACAGGTAGCCGGAGCAGTGCTTCTTAATATGGAGACCGGTGATTACTCTGTTGCAAAAGCAAAAACAGTCGTAATTGCAACCGGTGGCGCCGGAAGAATGCACTATCAGGGATTCCCGACATCTAATCACTACGGAGCAACCGCAGACGGATTGGTACTTGGCTACAGAGCAGGAGCACCGCTCCTTTATCAGGATTCCATTCAGTATCATCCGACAGGAGTTGCTTATCCGGTACAGATGTTAGGTGCTCTTGTAACAGAAAAAGTTCGTTCTGTGGGAGCGCAGCTTGTCAATGGAGAAGGAGAAGCATATATTCATCCATTGGAGACTCGTGACGTCAATGCTTCCGGTGTTATCCGTGAATGTGCGGAAGGACGTGGCGTAGAGACACCAGACGGACAAAAAGGAGTATGGCTTGATACACCAATGATCGAGATCCTTGGCGGTGAGGGTACGATTGAGAAGAGAATTCCTGCAATGTTCCGTATGTATATGAAGTATGGTATTGATATGAGAAAGGTTCCGATTCTTATTTATCCAACACTTCATTACCAGAATGGTGGACTTGAGATCGATGGAGATGGATTTACAAAGACAATCCCGAATCTTCTTGCAGCCGGTGAAGCAGCTGGTGGAATCCATGGAAGAAACAGACTGATGGGTAACTCCCTTCTGGATGTGATCGTATTTGGACGAAATGCAGGAAAGAAAGCGGCAGCAAAAGCGAAAGAAGTAGAGCTTGGAACTCCAAATCTTGATCATGTGAAAGCTTATGCAGAAGAATTGAAAGAAGGACACCTTGAAACAGGAGATGTTTCTCCACGTCTTCTTCCAAATTATGCACGTCACGAAAGATAGTCAACTGGACGGAAAGAAGGAATTGAGTCATGGGAATTGTTACATGGTTTCAGGAAAATATTTTATCCAATACACTGATGATCGTATTTTTAATTGCGGTCATCGGGTATCTGGTTGGTAGTATTAAAATATGCGGAATTGAGCTTGGTACGGCAGGAATTCTTCTTGTTGCGTTAGTATTTGGGCATTTTGGGTTTGAGATTCCGGATCTGGTTCGAGAACTGGGGCTCATCTGTTTTGTTACATCTGTCGGTTTTATTGCCGGACCTAAGTTTTTCCGTAACTTTAAGTTGAATGCGACATCGTACATCCTCTTAGGTGTGATCATTATAGCAGCCGGCGCCCTTACATGTGTAGGAGTGATTACGTTGCTTGGCGTGCCGGATGATATCAGTGTCGGTATGATGGCAGGTGCCTTGACAAGTACACCGGGACTGGCGGCTGCGCTTGATGCCACAGGTTCTGAAGCGGCATCTGTAGGATATGGAATTGCGTATCCGTTTGGCGTAGTAGGAGTTGTGCTTTTTGTTCAGCTGATTCCAAAGCTTTTAAAGACAGATATGGCTGCGGAGCGCGCTAAATTTGAAGCAGCAAGTAATGTGGGAGAGGAAGAATTTAAAAAGACAAAAAAAGAAGAATTATTCTATGCAGACAGTATGGGATTCTTCCCATTCTCCCTTGCTATCATCCTTGGGATTGTGTTGGCAAAGATTCAGATTCCACTTCCGGGAGGCGCCGTATTTTCACTTGGAACTTCCGGCGGCCCATTGATAGCCGGTCTGATTCTCGGACATTTTGGCAAGATCGGAAAACTGAGTGTCAAAGTAGAAAAACATGTGTTAGAATGTCTTAGAGAGTTCGGTCTTGCACTGTTCCTGATCGGAGCAGGTGTGCAGGCAGGAGCAGGTTTTGTGGAAATTCTGAAGGAACAGGGACTTCTGCTCTTCGTATACGGAGCGCTTATGACATTGATTCCAATGCTTTTAGGCTATGTTTTTGCATCGAAAGTATTGAAGCTGAGTCTCTTTAACACGCTCGGTTCTATTTGTGGCGGTATGACAAGCACACCGGCGCTTGGTACATTGATTCGTGTAACCGAGACCGATGACGTTGCCTCTGCTTATGCAGCAACTTATCCGGTGGCGCTTGTATTCGTTGTACTGGCGTGCCAGTTCATAGGAATTTTCTTATAACGAGTGGTGCAAGCCGGAATCGTTATAATTCTTGAATTATTTATATAAAAGTACAGGAGGTGCTTTACATATGCGTGAAATTGATGTACAGCAGATTACAGATGTTGTAGAAAAATTATGTATTGAAGCAAACCAGTTTCTTCCGGAAGATGTACAGTGTGCGATCAAAAACTGTCGCGGCTGTGAAGACTGGGAGATTGCCCAAGGGGTTCTGGACAATATTATTACCAATTTTGAGATTGCCAAAGAAGAACAGGTTCCAATCTGTCAGGATACCGGTATGGCATGTGTATTCCTTGAGATTGGTCAGGATGTTCATTTGACAGGTGGTAACCTTGCCGAAGCAGTAGACGAAGGTGTTCGCCGCGGATATGATAAGGGATATCTTAGAAAATCAGTGGTGGCTGACCCTGTACGTCGCGGCAATACCGGAGATAATACACCGGCTATGCTTTACACAGAGATTGTTCCGGGGGACCAGATCAAGGTTACAGTAGGACCAAAAGGATTCGGAAGCGAGAATATGAGCCAGATTCGTATGTTCAAACCGTCCGCAGGTCTTCAGGGAATCAAAGACTTCATTTTGGAAGTTGTAGAGACTGCAGGACCAAATCCATGCCCGCCAATGGTAGTCGGTGTTGGTATCGGTGGAACATTTGACAAAGCTGCGCTTCTTGCAAAGAAAGCGCTGATGCGTCCGGTAGATTCCGAGAATCCGGATCCATTCTATGCAGATCTTGAAAAAGAGATGCTTGAGAAGGTAAATAAACTTGGAATCGGTCCACAGGGATTCGGCGGAAAGACAACTGCCATCGGACTGAATATTGAAACTTTACCGACACATATTGCAGGTATGCCATGTGCAGTTAATATTAACTGTCATGTAACACGTCATAAAACGGAGGTGATCTAAGATGGCAGCAAGAAAGATTACATTACCATTGACTGAGGAACTTGCAAAAACATTACACGCAGGAGACAGCGTATTAGTGACAGGGACGATTTATACTTCCAGAGACGCCGGACATAAGAGAATGTGCGAAGCTCTGGCAAGAGGAGAAGAACTTCCGTTTGATCCGACAGATGCAACCATCTACTATGTGGGACCGACTCCTGCGAAACCGGGAAAAGTGATTGGTTCTGCAGGACCGACTACAAGCGGACGTATGGATGCTTATGCGCCAACGATGATGTCTGTAGGCGCAAGGGGAATGATCGGTAAAGGAGCACGTCTTCCGGAAGTTGTAGATGCTATGAAGAAGTATTCCGGTGTTTACTTTGGTGCGATTGGCGGAGCGGGAGCGCTTCTTGCTAAATCAATCAAAGAAGCAGAGCTTATTGCATATGAAGACCTCGGCGCTGAGGCACTTCGCAAGCTTTATGTTGAAGATATGCCACTGGTTGTCATTATTGACAGTGAGGGGAATAACCTTTATGACCAGGGACGTGCACAATATCTTGCAGAGCAGGAGAAATAAAAGGTTCCGCAATTTAGTGAAAATAAACATTAGACATGGAAACAGGGGATGGGATGACCAGCCCCTGTTTTACTTCGCAGCAGAGAAACGAAGGTCGGAATGTATTGAACAAGATTGACATTTTGTTGACAATAAAATGAATACTCTGTATGATAGTAAAGAATAAAAAGACTAAAATAAAGTGTGAAGAGGAAATTATGCAGATTACAAGAGAAGATATTTCATCTATTGATAAAAACCATATGCCAATTCCATGGCATTCTTTCGGAGAAAAAAATGATTCTACTCCGATCAAAGAAGCTTCTTTGAGTGAGAAATCCACAATTATAGGGAGAATTGGATTTATGCTGTTATCCTGCGGAACAGGAGCATGGCGTGTGAGAAGTTCTATGAATAAGATAGCAAGAGAGCTTGGGGTTACCTGTTCAGCGGATATCGGACTGGTGTCTATTGAATATACCTGTCTGGAAGGCGGAGAAAGCTATTCCCAGGTGCTGACACTGACAGGTACCGGTGTAAATACAGCAAAACTTGCAAGAATCGAACAGTTTGTTCTGGACTTTTCAGAAAAATACAGTCACTTATCTATTGAAGAGCTTCATAAGAAGCTGGATGAACAAGAGAAGATAAAATCAGGGTATAAACCTTTGACGTTAGGACTTTCTGCCGGATTCGCCTGCAGTGGATTTACGTTACTTTTGGGTGGCGGACCGATAGAGATGATATGTGCTTTTTTTGGTGCCGGTATCGGGAATTATCTTCGTGTGCAATTGATTCACAGAAAGTATACACTTGCGTTACAGGTTGTAGCAGGTGTGGCTGCAGCCTGTCTTGGTTATACTGCATTACTTCGAATGTTGGAGCTTGTATTTGGTGTGTCTGTCAATCACGAAGCCGGATACATTTGTGCCATGCTGTTTATTATTCCGGGCTTCCCGTTTATTACAAGTGGGATCGACCTTGCCAAGCTGGATTTAAGATCTGGAATCGAAAGATTTACATATGCGGCGTTAATTATTTTGACATCTACGCTGACCGGATGGATTCTGGCAGTCACTCTCCAATTAAAGCCGGGAGATTTTCAGCCGCTTGGGTTAAGTGTTGGCATATTGGCATGTTTTCGATTTTTGGCAAGCTTCTGCGGCGTGTTCGGATTTTCTATTATGTTCAGCAGCTCTGTAAAAATGGCGTCCATGGCAGGAGTAATTGGCGCGATTGCAAATACATTAAGACTGGAGCTTATTGATCTGATCGGGATACCTCCTGCGGCTGCAGCCTTTGCCTGTGCGTTTTTAGCAGGAATTCTGGCGTCAATGTTAAAGCCATCTTACGGATATCCAAGAATCTCGATTACAGTCCCATCTATTGTAATCATGGTTCCGGGGATGTACTTGTATAAGGCAATCTATAATATGGGAACAGGCACTATTATGGATGCATCCCATTGGTTTACAGAGGCAGTACTCATTATGGCAGCGCTTCCGCTGGGACTTATTTTTGCCAGAATACTGACGGATAAAGAATTCCGGTATTCGATTTAGGTAGAAAATATATATGAAATGATGGGAAGGCGTTGTTTGATACAATGCCTTCTTTTAATATTTTTTTACTTTTAAAACCTCTTGAATTGGTGTATGATAATAAGATAGTAATAAAATGCATGGAGAAGAATCATGAGTGAAAAAATTGTATTGATAGATGGACATAGTATATTAAATCGGGCGTTTTACGGGCTCCCTGATCTCACCAATGCAGAGGGGCTTCATACCAATGCGATTTACGGTTTTCTTACGATCATGTTCAAAATATTGGAAGAGGAAAAACCGGAGTATCTTACGGTTGCCTTTGATGTGCATGCCCCTACTTTTCGGCATGAAATGTATGATGCCTATAAGGGAACTCGAAAACCCATGGCAGATGAGCTACGCCAGCAGGTGACTGTAATCAAGGAAGTTTTAGGCGCAATGGGAATTAAGACTATTGAGCAGGCAGGACTGGAAGCGGATGATCTTCTCGGAACCATTTCCAGAAGAAGTGAAGAGCGAGGCATGGAAGTGTCTGTGATCTCCGGTGACAGGGATTTGTTGCAGCTTGCCACAGAACATGTGAAGATCCGTATTCCTAAGACAAAACAGGGAAGAACGGAAGTGGAAGATTATTACAGTGAGGATGTAAAGAATCGTTATCAGGTGACACCTTTGGAATTTATCGATTTGAAGGCATTAATGGGAGATACTTCTGATAACATTCCGGGTGTGCCAAGTATCGGTGAGAAAACTGCCACAAAAATTATTACAGAATATCATTCCATTGAAAATGCATATGCCCACGTAGAGGAATTGAAGCCGCCGCGGGCATCAAAGGCATTAAAAGAACACTGGGATCTTGCGGTGATGAGCAAGACGCTGGCAACCATTGAAGTCCATGCTGACTTTGCTTATGATTTCGAAGAAGCGCGGCTTGGAAATATATATACCGAAGAAGCTTATGCCTATTTCCAGAGATTACAGTTTAAGAATCTGTTGTCAAAATTTGATGTGACAGCGCCGGCAAATTCCGTGGAGGATCATTTTCGAGTGATCGAAAGCAAAACGGAAGCGACGGAAATCTTCAGAAAGGCAGCGCAGGCTGACTGTGTCGGTGCGGCAATCTTTAAGGATCTTGAGAATGTGCTTCCACTTTTTGTACAGGAAGCCGGTGTGGGTGGAATCGCACTTTCTTTTTCACAGGAAGACATTCTATGTATCCGGTGCAACGCGGAACTCAGTGGTGAATGGCTGTTAAATGAGTTGGAAATGATTGCGGAGAAGACGGATAGATTCGCCATGTTTGATCTGAAGGCTCAGATGGAGTTCTTAAAGCTCCAGAGAAAAGACAATTGTTTTGATGCTACGGTTGCCGCGTATCTACTTAACCCGTTGAAAAGTGATTATACTTATGAAGATGTGGCAAGAGAACAATTAGATTTCATTTTGGAAGATAAGGCAGATCTTACAACGAAGGTATGCTATGAAGCATATACGGCTTATGCTTCTTCCTCTGTCTTAGAGAAACGTTTGAAGGAAGACGGACTGTGGGATTTGTTTGAAGATATAGAGATGCCGCTTGTATTTACCCTTTATGACATGGAGAGAAACGGGGTAAAGGTAGAGGCAGAAGCACTGAAAGTTTATGGCGATCAGCTTGGAGACAAAATTGTAGAACTGGAAAAAGAGATTTATGAGGATGCCAATGAGACGTTTAATATCAACTCGCCAAAACAGCTTGGAGTAGTTCTGTTTGAGAACATGAAAATTCCGGGCGGAAGAAAGACGAAGACCGGTTACTCTACGGCTGCGGATGTGCTGGAGAAACTGGCGCCGGAGTATCCGATCGTTGCGAAGATTCTGGAATACCGACAGCTTACAAAATTAAAATCGACTTATGCGGACGGACTGGCAGGCTATATTCAGGAAGATGGAAGGATTCACGGGAAATTTAATCAGACCGTAACAGCTACCGGAAGAATCAGCAGTACCGAGCCGAATCTTCAGAATATTCCGGTTCGGGTAGAACTTGGAAGAATGATCCGTAAAGTCTTCGTTCCGGAAGAAGGGTATGTATTTGTGGATGCGGATTATTCACAGATCGAGCTCCGGGTACTGGCTCACTGTTCCGGTGATGAGCAGCTTATCAAGGCTTATCGGGAGGAGGCAGATATCCATAGGATTACAGCTTCCCAAGTTTTTCACGTTCCTTTTGACGAGGTAACAGATTTGCAGAGAAGGAATGCAAAAGCAGTGAATTTCGGAATTGTCTATGGAATCAGTTCTTTCGGGCTTAGTCAGGACTTGAGTATAACGAGAAAAGAAGCGGCGAAATATATTGAAGATTATTTCCATACGTATCCGGGAATCAAAGCATTTCTTGATGATGTGGTAGCTCATGCGAAAGAGAACGGATATGTGAAGACCTTGTTTGGACGGAGACGTCCGGTACCGGAGCTTGCTTCCAGCAATTTTATGCAGCGCTCTTTTGGAGAAAGAGTTGCTATGAATGCTCCGATCCAAGGAACTGCGGCAGATATTATGAAGATTGCCATGATTGGTGTAAACAAGAGGTTAAAAGAGCAAAAGATGAAATCAAGGTTAGTACTTCAAGTACACGATGAACTTTTAATTGAGACGCATCACACAGAGATTGATACAGTAAAAGAGATTTTGCGTGAAGAGATGGAACAGGCGGCAGTCTTAGCGGTACCGCTTGAGATAGATATGCACACCGGAAACAACTGGTATGAAGCAAAATAAGAGGTGAAAGATCATGAAAGTTATAGGATTAACCGGAGGCATTGGAGCCGGTAAGACACAGATTTTAAATTATTTAAATGATAAATACGGAGCTTCTATTTGTCAGGCAGATGAAGTGGCAAAAAAACTTCAGAAAAAAGGGGCTCCGGTATATGATGAGATTGTTGCACATTTCGGAGAAGAGATTCTGGATGAAAAGGGCGAGATCAACAGAAGTAAATTAGCAGATATCGTTTTTGCGGATGAAAAAGAACTGAAAATATTAAACGGAATCGTTCATCCGGCGGTAAAAGAGGAAATCCGTAGAAAAATTGCCGCAGAAGAGCGTAAATGCACCAGTTTGTTCTTGATCGAGGCAGCGCTTCTCATAGAAGACAATTATGAAGAAATCTGTGATGAATTCTGGTATGTCTATGTAAAAAAAGATGTGCGCAAAAATCGTCTGACTTACGCAAGAGGGTATCAGCCGGAGAAAATTGATGAGATTATGGCAGCGCAGCTTCCGAAAGAAGAGTTTCTGAAAAATTGTGACCGAGTGATTGACAACAATGGAGTATTTGTAGAAACGATGCTTCAGCTTGACAAGATCGTCCATGATCTGTAAGATATTCGAGGAAGAAAGATAGAGATACAAGGAGAACTACATGAGAATGTGCAGTATTGCCAGTGGAAGCAGCGGGAATTGTATTTACATAGGAAGTGACAATACCCATCTTCTCGTAGACACTGGAATCAGCAAAAAAAGAATTGAAGCAGGTCTTACGCATCTGGATATTACCGGTGATGATCTGGACGGGATTTTGATCACCCATGAACATATCGATCATATTCAAGGGCTTGGTGTATTCAGCAGAAAATATGAGGTTCCGGTTTATGCCACAAGCGGAACTATTCAGGGAATCAAATGTGCAAAATCATTGGGCAAGCTTCCTGAAGGACTTCTTCACGAAGTGAAAGCAGATGAGACATTTCGACTGGGGGATTTGGATATCCATCCATTTCATATTTCCCACGACGCCAATGAACCCGCCGGATACCGGATCGAACATGGGGAGAAAGCCGCGGCAGTGGCAACTGATCTTGGTACCTATGATGAATATATTGTTGAAAATCTGAAAAATTTAAATGGAATTGTATTGGAGGCTAACCATGACATCCATATGCTGGAAGTGGGACCTTACCCGTATCCATTGAAACGCAGGGTGATGGGAGACAGAGGACATCTCTCCAATGAATTGTCAGGACGGCTTCTTTGTGATATACTACATGATGATCTGGGCTGCGTAATGCTTGGCCACTTGAGTAAAGAAAATAATTATGCCCGTCTTGCATATGAAACAGTAAAGCTTGAGGTAACGATGGGAGATAATCCATATCACGGGGAAGACCTGAAAATGATGGTGGCAGACAGAGATCAAGTATCGGAGATTATCCGGTTATAAAAAGAAAGGATGACGGGGAACCATATGGGAAAAGTAGCAATTGTAACCGATAGTAATAGTGGAATCACCCAGAGTGAGGCGAAAGAGCTTGGTGTTTATGTGATACCAATGCCATTCTATATTAATGAAGAGCTGTTTTTTGAAGATATTACATTGACACAAGAAGAGTTTTATAAGAAGCTGGAAGAGGATGCTAATATTTCAACATCCATGCCGTCACCGGGGGATGTGATGGATCTTTGGGACAAACTGTTGGAAGAGTATGACGAAGTGGTACATATTCCTATGTCCAGCGGGCTGAGCAGTTTCTGCCACACATCTATGTCTCTTGCACAGGACTATGAAGGAAAAGTGTATGTGGTTGATAACCAGCGCATATCTGTCACACAGAGAAGATCTGTAGAGGCAGCTCTTAAAATGGCGGAAAAAGGCGTGTGTGCACAGGAGATTGTCAGTGCGCTTATGGATGACAAGATGGAATCTAGTATCTACATCACGGTAGATACTTTGAAATATTTGAAAAAAGGCGGACGTATTACGCCTGCTGCGGCAGCACTCGGAACCGTATTGAACCTGAAGCCGGTTCTTCAGATCCAGGGTGAAAAACTGGATGCTTTTGCAAAAGTAAGAGGAATAAAAGCGGCAAAGAAGAAAATGCTGGAAGCAATTGATAAGGATCTGTCTTCCCGATTTGCCGGACAGAAAGTTAATATTGATATCGCTTATACATGCAGTGAAGAGGATGCGGCTGTGTGGGTCGATGAAGTGAAAGCTAAATTCCCGGAATATGTGGAAGATATGCATGTGGACAAGCTGTCTTTAAGTGTGTCCTGTCATATTGGAGCAGGTTCCGTTGCAATTACATGTACCAAGGTAACTGAAGCATAAGAGGAGAGATGTATCATGGATTATGCAAAAGAATCATTAAAACTTCATGAACAGTGGAAAGGTAAGATTGAGGTGGTAGAAACCGTTCCGGTGAAATCAAAAGAAGATTTAGCACTTGCGTATACACCGGGAGTGGCAGAACCTTGCCTTGCTATCCAGAAAGATGTAAATAAGAGTTATGATCTGACACGCCGTCACAACATGTGTCTCGTGGTGACAGACGGTTCCGCCGTATTGGGTCTTGGAAATATCGGACCGGAGGCGGGAATGCCGGTAATGGAAGGAAAGTGCGTGTTATTCAAAGCATTTGGCGGAGTAGATGCATTTCCGATGTGTATTAAGAGTCAGGATGTGGACACGATCGTTGAGACCATCTACCAAGTGTCTGGAAGTTTCGGCGGAGTAAATTTGGAAGATATTTCGGCTCCAAGATGTTTTGAGATTGAAAAACGTCTGAAGGAAAAATGTGATATCCCGATTTTCCATGATGACCAGCACGGAACAGCGATCATTACATTAGCCGGACTTATGAACGCGCTCAAAGTGACAGGGAAAGAACTTGATAAAGTGAAAATTGTTATGAACGGTGCCGGAGCCGCAGCGATTGCCATTGCAAAATTATTGTTGACAAGCGGCGCAAAAGACGTAACCATGTGTGATCGGACCGGTGCTATCTATGAAGGAAGAGAAGCAGGAATGAATCCTGTGAAAGAAGAGATGGCAAAGATTACTAACTTGAGAAAAGAGCAGGGAAGCCTTGCGGATATTGTCAAAGGGGCAGATGTATTTATCGGTGTATCTGCGCCGAAAGCGCTTACTGTTGATATGGTGAAAACTATGAATCAAGATGCCATTGTCTTTGCCTGTGCAAACCCGACACCGGAGATATTCCCGGATGAGGCGAAAGCCGGCGGTGCGAAAGTAGTAGCAACCGGAAGAAGTGACTTCCCGAATCAGATTAATAATGTGTTGGCGTTTCCGGGAATTTTCCGTGGAGCCTTTGATGTGCGTGCAAGAGATATCAATGATGAGATGAAGATTGCGGCGGCTAAGGCGCTTGCGGGACTGATCAGTGAAGAGGAACTGAATGCAGATTATATCATTCCGGCAGCTTTTGATGAGAGAGTTGGCGGCACAGTTGCCAAGGCTGTAGCTGAGGCGGCAAGAAAGAGCAGAGTTGCCAGATTGTAATACAAAGACAATCGATTAGCGTTATAAAGCATAAAGAGAAGCAGGGCGAATGTCCTGCTTCTCTTATATTATGAAATGCATGATTTTTATTTTGGCTGTTTCTTCTGGAAATTAGAAGAATATTTGATATTTCCATCATCGGTGACAAATACAGCGTCAACATTATCAAGCTGACTGATCACATTCATGGATTCCTGATAGCCCATCAGACAACATACGGTACTCATGGCATCTGCGGTGAGCGAAGAGTCTGTGATAATAGACACGCTGTAAAGGTCGGTGTTACAAGGCATTCCGGTTCTTGGATCCAGTACATGATGATAGAGCGTTCCATCCTGCTCGAAATACCGCTGATAAATCCCGGTCGTAACAATGGATTTGTCTTTGATCTTTACGGATGTAATAGGTTCACCTGTCTCGTCAAAAGGTTTTTGAATGCCGATGTTGTAGTTAGATCCGTCCGGTTTTGCTCCGATTGTCTGGATATTGCCGCCCAGGTTAATGGTTGCATGTTTTACGCCTTGTTCTTCCAGGTAATCCTTGATCCGGTCGGCAATATAGCCTTTGGCAATGGCGCCAAGGTCGATTTGAGTATAGGGGTCTGTCAATTGTACAGTGTTGTTCTGGATGTAAATATTTTTATAGTTGACGTGGGTGAGCGCTTCCTGAATGGCATCACTGGAAGGAACTGTTTTTGCTTCCTTAAAATCCCACAGGCTTGAGACAGAACCAATGGTAATATCAAATGCTCCTCTTGAGAATTCACTGTAATAAATTCCTTTTTGAATCAATGTGACCATATCATCGGAAACTTCTACCGGAGCGCCCTGCGCATGATTGATTTTGTAGAGTTCTCCTTCTTCGTTTGTCATAGAAAAGTTCTTATCATAGTCTTTGCATAGCTTTTCCACACCTTTTAGGACATCTTCGTCGGCAGAACCTAAGATCTGAACTTTAATGACAGTATCGAACAATGTGTCTGTATAAGATGGATTCTGTTTTTTCTCAAAACCTGCACATCCGGCAAGGAGCAGACAGGCAGATACTAAAACTGCTGTTATTTGTTTATATTTCATAAAACACCTCATAAATATAATGTAAATAGTTCAAATGCTCTTTTTATTTTAACATAAGAAATCTCTGCCTGCAATCGAACATGTGATTGCAGTAACAGTTTTCTTGTGTTAGAATAGAACGCAGAGAGGTATGGAATATGGATGAATTAACAAATATGAAGGAAAAGAAAAAAAAGCGCATGTCGAAGAAGGACTGGGTATTGATCGTTGTAATTCTGTGCGTGGCAGGACTTGCGTTTCTGCTCCATGAAGTGATTGGCGCAGAAGGTGCAGGAAGCGTTACCGTTAAGGTGAACGGCAAGATTGAAGGGGTCTATTCGCTTGCGGAAGATAGAGAGATTAAAATCAATGGCGGTTCCAACATTCTTGTAATCAAGAATCACGAGGCGGATATGGAGGATGCAAATTGCCCGGATAAGCTGTGTGTGAACCAGAAGCCGGTATCGAAAAACCATGAGAGTATTATCTGTCTTCCGAATAAAGTAGTGGTGGAAGTAGACAGTAAAGAAAACAGTCAGTTAGACGGAATCACAAACTAGAGGTGTGAAAGGTGAAGAGTAAAGTTGCGTATTTTGGCGTATTTACGGCATTGGCATTGATTTTTAGTTATGTTGAGACGTTGATTCCCATTCAGTTCGGAATTCCCGGTGTGAAGCTGGGACTGGCGAATTTGATCATTGTCATTGCTTTGTATCGTATGAAATTGTCGGAGGCCTATCTTCTGTCTATCGTCAGAGTACTGCTTGCAGGATTTATTTTTGGAAATTATTTCAGTATTATTTATAGTCTGGCAGGAGGAATATTAAGCCTTACTGTTATGGCATTGCTTCGCAAAAAAGGCGGATTCAGTGTCATCGGAGTAAGTATCGCGGGAGGTGTATTTCATAATATCGGACAGCTGATCGTTGCATCCGTGATCGTGGAGACTTTCAGTGTGATGTATTATGTTCCGGTGCTTCTGATTGCGGGACTGGTGACCGGTCTTCTGATCGGTATTGCCTCAGACGGAATGTTGAAGCGACTTGCTAATTTGGAATTTTAGGAGGAATTTATGATACAGTATATACGAGGAGAATTAGCTGCATTGGAAGAAGACCGGATCATCGTTGATGTGGGTGGTATCGGATATGGAATTTTTATGTCTGTACAGTCTATGAGCAGTCTTCCACCGGTTGGTTCGGAAGTTCGAATTTATACATATCTCAATGTAAAGGAAGATGCCATGCAGTTGTTTGGATTCCTCACAAGAGATGATCTGTCTGTATTTAAGCTGCTGATCGGTGTAAACGGAATTGGCCCGAAAGGCGGACAGGCAGTGTTGTCTGTGCTATCACCGGACGATCTTCGCTTTGCAGTTTTGTCTAATGATGTAAAGGCGATTTCGGCAGCCCCTGGAATCGGCAAGAAAACTGCGGAAAAGGTTATTTTAGAACTAAAAGATAAGTTAAGTCTCGAGGATGCGTTGGATCACGCAGTTTCCGGGCAGAGCGACAATCATTCTGTGCAAAATGGCGGCGGAGAAGTGCAAAGTGAGGCAGTGCAGGCACTTGTTGCACTGGGCTATGGAAGTACGGAAGCTTTAAAAGCGGTAAAACAGATTGAAATATCAGAAGACACAGATGTAGAGACAGTGCTTAAGAAAGCACTGAAAAATATGATGTTCTGATATAGGGTGGAAGAGAATGAGCAGACGAATTATTACAACAGAGAATCTGGAAGAAGATATTAAGATAGAGAACAACTTAAGACCGCAGCTTCTGGATGATTATATTGGACAAGAGAAGATTAAGGAAATGCTGAAAGTCTATATTGCGGCTGCAAAAGACCGAGGCGATGCGCTGGATCATGTGCTTTTCTATGGACCACCCGGTCTTGGAAAAACGACGCTTGCCGGTATTATTGCCAACGAAATGCATGTGAATGTGAAGATTACCTCTGGTCCGGCAATTGAAAAGCCGGGGGAGATGGCGGCAATTTTGAATAACCTTCAAGAGAAGGATGTACTGTTTGTAGATGAGATCCATCGCCTGAATCGTCAGGTGGAAGAGGTGTTGTATCCTGCTATGGAGGATTATGCCATTGACATTATGATCGGCAAAGGAGCCACTGCGAGATCTATCCGTCTGGATCTTCCTAAATTCACATTGGTAGGGGCGAGGACCAGAGCCGGTATGCTGACGGCACCGCTTCGTGACCGCTTCGGAGTTGTGAATCGAATGGAATATTATACAATTGAAGAATTAAAGACGATCATTTTACGTTCGGCAAAGGTTCTTGGTGTAGGAATTGATGAACGTGGAGCGGATGCGCTTGCAAGACGTTCCCGCGGGACACCAAGACTTGCAAACCGTCTGTTGAAGCGTGTAAGAGACTTTGCACAGGTGAAATACGACGGATATATTACGGAAGAAGTATCCAATTATGCCCTGGATCTTCTTGACGTGGATAGAGAAGGTCTGGATCAGACAGACCGGGATCTTCTTCTTACGGTCATAGAGAAATTCGGAGGCGGTCCGGTAGGACTTGACACATTGTCGGCATCAATCGGTGAAGATGCGGGGACCATTGAAGATGTGTATGAGCCCTATCTGCTTAAGAATGGTTTTATCCAGCGGACGCCGCGAGGCCGTATTGTGACAGAAAAAGCTTACGGACATTTGGGAATTTCCTATGAAAATAATGAAAAATAGTTGTCTTTTATAGGAACATTAGTTTATAATAGGTTACAGAAATTAGAAATTTGCAGGAGGCTGTTATGGCATCATCAAAAAATTTTACGGAAGTATTGATCGGCGGAAAGGTATTTACCTTGAGCGGATTTGAAAGTGAAGAGTATTTACAGAAAGTGTCAACTTATATTAACCACAAGTTAGACGAATGTACAAGCAGTGAAGGATATCGCAAACAGAGCGCAGAGACAAGAAGCGTGCTGCTCGCACTTAATATTGCTGATGATTATTTTAAGGCAAAGAAGCAGGGAAGCACTCTGGAAAATGATATCGAAGAAAAAGATAAAGACATGTATGATCTGAAGCATGAGTTAATATCTGTTCAGATCAAGCTTGAGAATGCAGAAAAAGCAATGGACAAGCTGAAGGAAGAAAATAAAGAGCTTCAAATGAAGATTGTTCAGTTAGAAACTGAAATGAAGAATAAAAAGAAGTAGGGCTGTCTTTGGACAGCCTTTTCTACTGATAGAGAGAAAATTAATAGATATATATAGATAGAAAGGGAAGACAGATGACAAAGAGGAAAGGTGTTCCGCAAAAGGAGATAGAAATTCTGGCGCCGGCAGGTTCTCTTGAGAGCTTGAAAGCAGCTGTCTGTGCCGGGGCAGATGCAGTGTATGTAGGAGGAAGTCGCTTTGGAGCAAGAGCCTATGCCGACAATTTTGGGGAGCAAGAGCTTCTTGCTGCTATTGATTATGTGCATCTTCATGGCAGAAAAATCTATATGACAGTTAATACCTTACTCAAAGATCAAGAAGTGGAAGAGCTTTATAAATATCTGCTGCCGTATTATCGCCAAGGGCTTGACGCTGTGATCGTACAGGATACAGGTGCGCTTTCTCTGATACGGGAATGGTTTCCGGGGCTTGGAATCCATATCAGCACACAGATGACAGTGACAGGGACAGAGGGAGCAGAATTTTTTAAAGCGCAAGGGGCAGAAAGAATTGTTCCGGCAAGAGAATTAAGTCTGGAAGAAATCCGTTCCATGAAGAAAGAGACCGGATTGGAGATTGAATGCTTCGTACACGGTGCAATGTGTTACTGCTATTCCGGTCAGTGCCTGATGAGCAGTATGATCGGCGGAAGAAGCGGAAACCGCGGACAATGTGCACAGCCATGTCGCCTTTCTTATAGTGTAGAAAGACAAAAGCCGAGAGAGCTCATGAGCTTGAAGGATTTATGTACGATTGATATGATCCCGGAACTTATTGAAGCGGGAATTGATTCCTTTAAGATTGAAGGGCGTATGAAACAGCCGGATTATGTATATACCGTTGTAAGTATGTACCGAAAGTATGCGGATCTCTATTTGTCGGAAGGTGCGGCGCGCTATCAGGTATCAGTGCAGGATCGTAAGGTTTTAGAAGGGGTATACCAGAGGCGGGGCTATTCTTCCGGCTATTATAAACAACACAATGGGAAAAATATGATTTCCACCGGTCGGGTGGAAGATGGAATTCAGAAAGTTCCGAATCTGGCAAATTATAAAATAAAAGAAAAAATTAATGGTAAATTAATACTTTCAGAAGGGAACCGTGCTAAACTGGATTTGAATTTTGATGAGATTCAGGTGTCTGTTCTGGGAGAGGTAGTACAGACTGCCAAGAATCAGCCGCTTCAGGAAGAACGGATTCGAAAGCAGATGAACAAGACCGGCGAGACAGAAGTAGAGTTTGAAAAGCTGGAAGTAAGGATCACCGGAAATATTTTCCTTCCGATGCAGGCGCTCAATGAATTGAGAAGACAGGGAATAGAAGCTTTGAAAGAGGCAGTCGTTCAACCGTGGCATCGAAAGGAACCGGTAAGACAGCGTCAGAAAGAGAAGCCGGAAGATGTGAAAGAAGCTGACATGGAAGGGCAGAACATCGAAGAAAGGCAAAGCATCGGCAAAGAGAACAAGCTGCGCCTTACGGCGTTTGTGTCCGACTATGCACAGTGCAAAACAGCTCTTGGTGACGAGCGGCTGAACGCTGTCTATGTGGAAAGTAACCTTATTTTTGACAAAGGGATCCGGGAATTATGCAATGCGGCAGATAAGAAGGTCTATGCGGCGCTTCCGTATATCTGCCGGCACAATACGATGCAGTATATAGAACAAAATTATCCAGAACTTGTGACTTGCTATGACGGCGTGCTGGTTCGTAATTATGAAAGTCTTCAGTGGCTGGTAAGGCACGGATATGATAAAGAAATCATCGGAGATTATAACCTCTATGTCTTTAATAAAGAGAGCAAAGAATTTCTTAAAAAACAAGGCGTAGACCAATACACGGCATCGGTGGAACTAAATGACAGAGAATTGCAGAGGCTTGATATAACAGATGGCGTTTTCATAGCATATGGTTACCAGCCTGTGATGATTACGGCAAATTGTGTGAAGAAGAATACAGAAGGGTGCAAAAAACAGGAAGATGTTTTATATTTGACCGATCGGAGAGGAAAAAAATTTGCAGTTAAAAATTATTGTAAATACTGTTATAATGTAATTTATAATCCGATTCCGTTAATGCTGCTTCATCAAGCAGAAGAAATCCGAAGACTCTGTCCGGCAGAGATTCGGCTTGATTTTGTGACGGAGTCAGCAAAAGAGATGAAAAAAATCGCAGATCTTTATGCTCAGACATTTCTGGATGGGAAGCAAGTGAAAATTCCGGCTATAGAGTATACAAAAGGTCATTTTAAGCGAGGAGTAAAGTAGGTGAGACTTTGGTAAATATAATTGTAGAGCTGTCGAAATACAGTATTATATTGTTGATTACAATGTATACATTTCTATGCTTTAGTATCTTTGGCTATCAAGATCCGGATAAAAAGCGGCAGCTTTTAAGACAGCAGAATGTGTTGATGTTTATGATCCATATCATAGCATTTTTAGTAATGTATCTGGAAACAGAAGACATAAAGATGCTTGTCTTCTATCTTGCGCAAGTAGTACTTCTTGGAGCCACTATTTCGCTGTATATCCTGATCTATCCGAAAGTATCAAGACTGGTCGTTAATAATATGTGTATGCTCTTATGCATTGGTCTGATCATGTTGACAAGATTGGATTACGATATTGCCATGAGACAATTTTTGATTGCGGCAGGTTCTATCGGACTTAGCTTTATAGTTCCTGTCCTCATTCGAAAGTTTAAGTTTTTTTCAGAATGGAGAACGCTCTATGCAGTTGTGGGTATTGTGTCTCTTGGTGCGGTCGTAGTGGCAGGAAGAGTCTCCTATGGAGCGAAGCTTGGATTCGATATTGCAGGAATCAGTGTTCAGCCGTCGGAACTGGTTAAGATTGTTTTCGTATTCTTTGTAGCTTCCAGTTTCAAAAAATCACTGGAATTTAAAAACGTTGTGATTACAACAGCACTGGCAGCGTTTCATGTATTGATCTTAGTTGCATCTAAGGACTTGGGAGCTGCGCTGATCATCTTTATGGTATATCTTACGATGCTTTACGTGGCAACAAGACAGCCGCTTTATATCCTTGCCGGTTTAGGTGCAGGAAGTGCGGCGTCGGTAGTGGCATACTATTTGTTTAACCATGTACGTGTCCGTGTGCTTGCGTGGAAAGATCCGCTTGCAGCGTATGACAACGGAGGTTACCAGGTTGCTCAGTCTCTTTTTGCGATCGGTACCGGAGGCTGGTTCGGTATGGGACTGTTTCAGGGAGAGCCAATGTCAATTCCGGTAAGAGAATCTGACTTTATCTTTGCGGCTATTGCAGAGGAACTTGGTATTATTTTCGCCTTATGTATGACGTTGATCTGTGTGAGTGTATATGTAATGTTTTTAAATATTGCCATGCAGCTCCACAATATTTTTTATAAGCTGGTGGCACTCGGACTTGGAACCTGTTACATTTTCCAGACATTTCTTGCCATCGGAGGTGTGACGAAATTCATCCCTTCCACGGGAGTAACGATTCCGCTTGTCAGCTATGGCGGAAGTTCCTTATTAAGTACGATCATTATGTTCGCGATCATACAGGGACTTTATTTATTAAGAGAAGACGAGGAAGAGGACATTGAAAGAAAGAAAAAAGAAAGGCTACGAGCTAAGAGAAGCAGACAGAAAATTGAAGCAAAAAGAAGAGCGCCGGCAAATGTCAAAGAAGGAGCAAAAAGAAGCCCGCAGAGAAGACAAGCGCCGCAAACAGAAAAAGCGCGCAAGAAACAAAGAGTTCGCTAGAGTTACGTATGTGTTTGTCGGACTGTTCCTTGTGATGATGGGATATCTGTGTTATTTCAATGTTGTGAAAAGTCGTGATATGATCCGCAATTCACACAATGCAAGACTGGACTCTCTGGCAGAACGTGTCGTGAGAGGGAAGATTCTTGACAAGAACGGCAAAGTGCTTGCACAGACAACAACATCAGAGGATGGAACAGAGACGAGGGAATATCCTTACGGAAATATGTTTGCTCATGTAGTAGGATATTCGGACAAAGGAAAATCAGGACTAGAATCAGAGATGAATTTTGAACTTCTTACATCCAATGCATTTTTCCTGGAAAAAATAGCGAAAGAATTCAAGGATGAGAAGAATATCGGAGATAACGTTGTGACAACATTGGATGTCGATCTTCAAGAAGCAGCTTACGATGCACTTGGAAGTTCCAAGGGAGCAGTTGTGGTGCTGGAGCCGGATACTGGTAAAATCCTTGCAATGGTATCTAAGCCGGATTTTGATCCGGGCAGTGTGGCAGAAAACTGGGAAAGTCTGAATACGAATGAAGAAGCGGTTCTCCTAAACCGTGTTACCCAGGGACATTATGTGCCGGGGTCAACGTTTAAAATCGTGACAGCTCTGGAATATATGAGAGAGAACCCGGATATATCCTCTTATTCTTACAATTGTACCGGAGAGATTGACAGTGGTTCAAATACCATTCATTGTTTCGGAGGAAAAGTACACGGAACAGTAGATTTCAGAGACAGTCTGGCTTATTCATGTAATACTTCCTTTTCCAATATGGGACAGGAATTGGATGTAGAGAAATTCCAGCAGACAACACAAGAATTGTTGTTTAATTCCAAGCTTCCGAGTGTTCTTCCTTACAAGAAGAGTTCCTTTACGCTGTCTAAAGATGCCGGAACCGCAGAAAAAATGATGACTGCGATGGGACAGGGGCAGACGCAGGTGAGTCCCTATCATATGGCGCTGATTACTTCTGCGATTGCGAATGGTGGAACTTTGATGGAGCCTTATCTTGTGGATTCGGTTACAAATTATAAAGGCGTGATCATTGATGAAAATAAACCGGAGAAATACAAAGACCTTATGACATCCGGCGAAGCCGCAGAGCTTAAGGACTATATGACAAGTGTTGTAGAGTACGGAACAGCTTCCGTACTTTCCGGACAGAGTTATACAGCTGCCGGCAAAACGGGAACTGCAGAATATAGCTCCGACAAAGAAAAGGACCATTCGTGGTTTGTAGGCATGTCGAATGTAGACAATCCGGATCTGGCGATCAGTGTGATCATTGAAGGCTCTGACGGTACAGCAAAAGCCGTGAATGTAGCGAAAAAAGTATTTGACGCTTATTATTAAGTCATAGAAGAAGAGGTTTTCTGTATGAAATATTATAAACATCTGTATTTGTCAGAAGAAGTTGAAAAGAAAAAAGATAAAATCATACAAAAGATAGAGGCAGGAAAAATTCTTCCGGGAATTTTTCTTGTGACTCTTCCTCCGGATGAAAAAAATCAATTGGAAATACATCGCTATATTCTGCTTTTACAGCCGGTTTTTCACAGAGAGGAGCTCTTAGTGGTGGGAATTTCCAAAGATTATGAAGGAGCGTTAGAATTGGTGGAAGAAATTACACAGGAAGTGTATAATAAGACAAAGAGCGCAGATATCCGTTCTTATATATTAGACAGAGAGCAGGAAGAATAGAATGCTACATATATTGTTGTTGGTCTTAAAAATCATAGGAATTATAATCGCAGCGATACTGGGAATACTCGTATTGTTGCTTTGTATCGTTCTTTTTGTCCCTTTTCGGTATGAAATCAAAGGCAGATCAGAAGGAACTGCCGCATCATTAAAGGGCAAGATAAAAGTTACATGGCTGTTACATCTATTTCGGGCAGATGTATATTATAAAGATCAGAAACTGATGTGGCGTATCCGATTTGCGTGGTTCAAATGGATGGCCGGAAAAAAGGGAGGCATTCAGAATGAAAATGAAGAGGAGAAAGGGCAACCGATTTCTGAAAATGTGGGTGAAAAACCAGAAGAAGTTAAGAGTGGTGAAAGCATTCAGGAGGAATTCAAAGAAGTTGAAGAAGATTTGGAAGAAGCTGTTAAAGCGATATCCTCAGATGCTGAAGAACATGAAGAAAACTCAGAAAAAGTTAAGAAGAAACGGGATGACTTATTACAAAAAATTCAAACCCTTATCAAAAAGATAAAATGTACAATTCAGGGATTGTGTGATAAAATAAAGCTATTGACAGAAAAAAAGGACAAGCTGACACAGTTTGTTCAGGACGAAACTCACATTCGAGCCTATGAAGGCATAAAGAAGGAACTCTTGTGGTATCTTAAGAAGTTAAAACCTAAGAAGATAGAAGCTGTTTTAAGATATGGTTTTGACGATCCTTCTTATACAGGTAAGCTTTTGGCGGTTCTGGCGGTTCTCTATCCGTTTATGAGTGAAGAAACAGAGATCGTTCCTGATTTTGAACATCAAGTATTTCAGGGAAGATTTGCAGTCTGCGGAAAAGTTAAGGTAAGTCACATTGCCTGCGTGGCGTGGAGATTATTCTGGAATAAAGATGTGAGAAGCTCATACAAAGATATAAAAAAATTTGAATGGTAAACATGCCGGAAATAAGGAGGAAGCATTATGGCAGATATTAATTTTAAAGGAACTGTGGACGCTCTTTTTCAGGGAATGAACGGAATCGTCTCTTCTAAGACGGTTGTAGGTGATGCAATCCATATCGGAGACACGATCATTCTTCCGCTGATCGATGTGTCATTCGGCGTGGGCGCCGGTGCTTTTAACGGCGATAAAAAAGAAAAAGGCGCCGGTGGTTTGGGCGGCAAGATGACTCCGTGTGCGGTTCTTGTTATCCAGAACGGTAAGACAAAGCTTGTAAATATTAAAAATCAGGATACAATGACAAAGATTCTGGATATGATCCCGGATGCGATTGATAAATTCAGCTCAGGGAAAGATGAAAAGATGACAGAACGGGACGTAGCCGACATTCTGGATGGAGAATCCAAGGAAGTATAACGTTACTGTCATAGCAGACGGCATTCAGACATAGAATAGTAGAAAATGCACAGGGAATAAAGCGATGAAAAAAGTCATAGGATTTGCCCTGTTCTGGGTGGCGGTAGGACTTGTCCTTGCAATGATCTTACCAAATACATTCGTGGAAGTGCTAAGTATCATTCTCTGTTTGCTGGCAGGATATATCTTGTTTTGCTGTTAAACTAACTGCTAATTTTTAATGCTAATTGTGAAATAGTACTTGCATTTTTAAAAAGATTCTGCTACAATGTCAATGTTGCGAGTCTGTAGAAAGACTTATTATGATCGTTAGGAGGTGCAGTCATGGCAAAATGTGCTATTTGCGAAAAGGGTGCTCACTTTGGAAATAACGTAAGCCACTCTAATAGAAAAACACCAAAGATGTGGAAATCAAACGTAAAATCAGTTCGTGTTAAGACAGAAAACGGAGCTACAAAGAAAATGTATGTTTGTACTTCTTGTTTGAAATCAGGCAGAGTTGAGCGTGCTTAATTCGATATGTGACGTAAATCAAAAACTCAGATTTCATTTTTGGAATCTGAGTTTTTTGTTGCTATACATTCTAAGGAGTCTCACCTTGACGGAATGTGAGCGTGACGCGTGTATAACGATTAGAAGAAAGCAGGAACTTTCTAATTGTAAAATCAGGTAAAACAGTTTATAATGTAAACATTAAGTATATGATTAAAATATATGGAATAATAGAAGTGGAGGCTTAGATATGAAAGGATGCGTTAGTACAGATCTTGGTATTATAACAATTGATCCTGAGGTGATCGCAAAATACGCCGGAACAGTCGCAGTGGAATGTTTTGGTATTGTAGGTATGGCTGCTGTCAATGTGAAAGACGGTTTGGTCCACTTGTTAAAGAGAGAGAGTCTGACTCGTGGAATTCAGGCGACAATCTCTGAAGAGAATCATATTAGTCTGAATTTCCATATTATTGTTGCTTATGGTGTAAGCATCTCTGCGGTAACAGAGAACTTGATCAGCAATGTAAAATATAAGGTGGAAGAATTTTCCGGCATGCCGGTAGATAAGATCAATATCTACATTGAAGGCGTCAGAGTCATTGATTAGTTAAGGAGGAACATAAAGAAGTGGCTACAAAAACTATAAATGTGGATATGCTTGCCAAGATGTTTTTGGCAGGTGCACAGAATATTGAGGCAAAGAAGGAATTTATCAACGAATTAAATGTATTTCCGGTACCGGATGGAGATACAGGAACCAATATGTCATTGACAATTATGGCTGCGGCAAAAGAAGTAACCGCGCTTCAGAACCCGAAGATGGCAGATCTTGCAAAAGCAATTTCTTCCGGTTCCTTGCGTGGTGCAAGAGGTAACTCAGGAGTTATTTTATCTCAGCTTCTGCGTGGATTCACGAAAGCAATCCGTGAGGAGAAAGAAATCGATGTGATCGCTCTTGCAGCGGCATGTAACAGAGCCAGAGAGACTGCGTACAAGGCAGTTATGAAGCCGAAGGAAGGTACTATTCTTACTGTGGCAAGCGGAATTGCGGAAAAAGCTTCTGAGATGGCGCAGGAGACAGATGATCTGGAAGAATTTATTCCGGCAGTTATTTCCTATGCAGAAGAAGTGTTGGCGAAAACTCCGGATATGCTTCCAGTATTAAAAGAAGCAGGAGTTGTTGATTCCGGCGGACAGGGACTTTTGGAAGTTATCAAGGGAGCTTATGACGCGTTCCTTGGAAAAGAGATTGATTACAGTGCAATTGCTCCAAGTGCAGGAGCGGGAGTGACAAAGATCAGTGCAGAGGATACTGCCGATATCAAATTCGGTTATTGTACAGAATTTATCATTCTTACAGAAAAAGAATTTACAGAGCAGGATGAAGTGGAGTTTAAAGAATACCTGTCTTCCATCGGTGATTCTATCGTATGTGTGGCGGATGATGATGTAGTGAAGATTCATGTTCATACGAATGATCCTGGACTTGCAATTCAAAGAGCGCTTACATTCGGACAGTTATCCCGAATGAAGATTGATAATATGCGTGAAGAGCATCAGGAGAAATTGATCCGTGATGCGGAGAATCTTGCAAAACAGCAGGAACAGGATGCTGCTGAGAAGAAAGCCAGCGAACCAAGAAAGCCAATGGGATTCATTGCGGTTTCTATCGGTGAAGGAATCAATAATATTTTTAAAGAACTGGGAGTGGACTACATTATCGAAGGCGGTCAGACGATGAATCCAAGTACAGACGATATGTTGAAAGCGATCGATGAAGTCCATGCAGATACCGTATTTATTCTCCCGAATAACAAGAATATCGTTCTTGCGGCAAATCAGGCAAAACATCTTGTAGAAGATAAAGAAATCATCGTTATCCCAACCAAGACTGTGCCACAGGGAATTACAGCAATCATCAACTTCATGCCGGATGCAGATGCCAAAACGAATGAAGAGGCAATGCTGGAAGAAGTGAAAAATGTAAAGACCGGACAGGTAACTTATGCCGTGCGTGACACTCACATTGATGACAAGGAGATTCATGAAGGCGATATCATGGGTATCGGCGATCATGGAATTCTTGCAGTCGGAAGCGAAATTCGCAAGACAACATTGGATATGCTGGAGCAGCTTGTCGACGAAGATTCTGAACTGATCAGTATTTATTATGGTGAAGAAGTGAAAGAAGAAGACGCCAATGAATTGATCGAACAGATTGAAGAGTTATATCCAGATGCTGATGTGGATGCGCACTTTGGCGGACAGCCAATCTACTATTATGTATTAGCTGTAGAATAAGTCGGAAAAGAGAGATAACAGGGGGCGTTTTCGTCCCCTGTTTTTAGTAGGAAGAAGACGATGATTGAACAGACAAGTATAAAAGAAATAAAAGGTGTGGGAGAGAAGACCCAGAAATTATTTGAAAAGATCGGTATCTATACCGTTGGCGATCTGATCCGGTATTATCCGAGAGGTTATGGTGTGTATGAAGAGGCGACACCGATTTTCGAAGTAGAGGAAGGGCATATTCAGACGGTTTCCGGCGCAGTCTTTGGCAAAGTGCAGGTGTCCGGTACGAGAAATATGCAGGTGACAACCGCGCATATCAAAGACTTGACGGGGACCATTCAAGTGATCTGGTTTCGTATGCCATTTTTAAGAAATACATTAAAGAGCGGTCAGCCCGTCACCCTTCGAGGCAAAGTTACAAGGCGCAGGAATCACCTCGTAATGGAACACCCGGAGCTTTTTTGTCCGCCGGACAAATACGATGAAAAATTAAATACATTGCAGCCAATTTACGGACTGACAGCCGGACTTAGTAATAATACTGTTATGAAAGCGGTAAAACAAGCACTTGAAGGGTTAAATCTTTCTAAAGAAAGCTTTCCGGAAGAACTTCGGTTGAAATATCAACTGGCAGAATATAACTATGCCGTGCGCGGAATTCATTTTCCGGAAGATAAGGAAGTATTTTATCATGCGAGAAAACGACTGGTATTTGAAGAATTTCTTTCTTTTATATTATCATTGCGTAAATTAAAGACGAGCAATGAACGGATGTCAAACGAATATGTAATGGAAGAGCATCCGGCGGTGAAAGAATTGATTCGTAAACTTCCTTATCAGTTGACGAATGCGCAGACTAAGGTGTGGCGGGAGATTTCGGAAAATATGAAATCTGATACGGTGATGTCCAGACTTGTGCAAGGTGATGTTGGTTCGGGAAAGACTATTGTGGCTGTGCTTGCATTATTAAATACTGCTATGAATGGTTATCAGGGGGCAATGATGGCGCCAACAGAAGTATTGGCAAGACAGCATTATGAGTCTATCTGTAAATTATTTGACACCTATGATATTCCTGTGAAGGTGGTTCTCCTTACGGGGTCTATGACGGCAAAAGAGAAGCGAAAGGTCTATGACCGGATTGAATGTGGGCTTGCAAAAATTATCATTGGAACTCATGCGCTGATTCAAGATAAGGTATTTTATGATAATCTTGCGCTTGTAATTACCGATGAGCAACACAGATTCGGAGTAAAGCAGCGAGAAACATTTGCCAATAAAGGCGGTGTGCCGCATGTACTTGTTATGAGTGCAACACCGATTCCGAGGACGCTTGCCATCATTCTCTACGGAGATCTTGATATTTCCGTTATTGATGAACTTCCGGCGAATCGGCTTCCCATTAAAAATTGTGTGGTAGATACCAGTTATCGAAATACCGCGTATGCGTTTATGAAAAAACAGATTGCAGAAGGCAGACAATGCTATGTGATCTGTCCTATGGTAGAAGAGAGCGAGAGCATGGAAGCGGAAAATGTCATTGATTATGCCGGAGAACTTCAAAAGGAAATGGGAGATGGTATCTTAGTCTCTTATCTTCACGGTAAAATGAAACAGGCACAAAAAGACGAGATCATGACGCAGTTCGGAGAAAATAAAATACAAATACTCGTATCAACAACTGTAATCGAAGTTGGAATTGATGTTCCCAACGCCACAGTCATGATGATTGAAAATGCAGAGCGCTTTGGACTTGCTCAGCTTCATCAGCTGAGAGGACGAGTAGGACGGGGAAAATATCAGTCTTATTGTATTTTTATGAGCGCATCTAAATCAAAAGAGACAAAAGAACGTCTTGAAATCTTGAACCATTCAAATGACGGATTTCAAATAGCCAGTGAAGATTTAAGGCTTCGCGGTCCCGGTGATTTCTTCGGTATCCGCCAAAGCGGACTTATGGATTTTAAATTGGCAGATGTGTATCAGGATAGCAATGTTTTAAAGATGGCAAATGAGGCTGCAAACTGGCTGGAAGAGGAAAAAATCGATTTATTGAAAATACTTCCAGATTATGAAAGAACTTCTAGTGTAATAATCTAAAACCTCCATATACTAGCATTGTAACAAAAACAAAAGTTACAAAGTTACGAAAAGGAGGAGAAGAACAATGGCAAATCGTTCATCAAACAGAGCAGCCGTACCTGAGGCAAAAGGTGCATTAGACAAATTCAAATACGAGGTTGCAAACGAGCTTGGAGTACCGTTGACAGACGGATACAACGGAGACCTTACTTCCAGACAGAATGGTTCTGTTGGCGGTTATATGGTAAATAATATAGTGTCACAAGGAAACATGACATTTTACCGTAATTTGCGGAGTGTGCCATCTCACTCGTTTCAAGTAGATTATCATTATCAGGTTGCAATATAATAATTTTGGAGAACAATATGTGTCTAACAGAGCGGAACAAAGTAATACCGCTCTGTTATTTTATAAGATAGACCTAGATGAATCATGCTCTATCGGAACCGGAGTTTTGATATTTCTTTCTTTGATTTTCATACTATAGATAAGAACATAATAAAAGAAGAGTGGAGATGTAAAGGAGGAAATCATGAAGTATCAAGTCACATTTAACGTAAAGGAAAGTAAAAAGGACTCTTATGACACTTTCAAAAGAATTATCAGTTTTCCAAATATTGATAAGTTAACACATGCAATGGATCATTTAATCCGATCCATACTTTTTGAAGAATGTTCCATTATTTTAGGTGCTCAGCAAGGATGGACATTTGATATCTATAATGGAGAAGTCACAATGGATTGGAGAAAAGTGGATGTAATAAAAGGACAACGCATAATAAAAGGTGAGTTATCCCTCAACATGGTTCTGCGCCCCATGGGGATCGCCCTGACAAGTAAATCTTGTAATGGATATGTTGGGTATGTTCATTATATTGGAAAAACAAAGGCAAAACGAGGTACAGTCGATAAGAGTAGGACATTTTCTACTTATCAGAAATTACTTAAGTTTGTTCAGGAATCAAAAGATATTCTTGAGAAGTATCACAAATATGGTTGGGTTTTCGATATGAAATATCTGTCAAAAGAGATTGAAAAAGAAACCATGGAATCATTGAGTGAGAAGGAATTTATTCTGGAAATGCAGGCAAAGGAAAAACTGAAAAGACTGTTTATGGACCTGAATGAAACAGGCTGCTATACCTATCCGGAAATAAAGAACGTTCAAGCAGCCTCAGAGCAGACCTACAAAGAAGAAGCCGTTAGCCGTATGCGATGTCTGAGGATTTTGCCAAATACGATCAAAAGGCTGCAGGAGAAAAATGAAGTTATGATGAGTATTGGCGGTTTTCTTTATCATCTGGATGAGAATGCAGAAAAAGCAGTGCAAGTTGCAAAGGATGAAGGATTATATCCATATCATGTTATCTGCAGTACGCTTCGAGAGATCGGCACGGTCTATGATGTCTTATTTGTAGGAAATGAAACAGAGGACTGGGAATATGAACGTCCATCTGGGAAAGAGGAGGAAATCATTACGATTTATTCCGTAGGACCATTCACAGAAATGGGGTCTATAGGAATTAAAAGGCAGTTCGGAGGATTAATTCGGACTGCATAGGAAAGAGACTGGTTAATGCCAGTCTTTTTTAACCTCAGCCTTTTTTCATACTATTATAAAAGGAAAAAACAAGCACGTAAGCGTAGAAAATCAGGAGGAAGAAATGAAAAGAATTATATTTGCTCTTCTTGTTTGTTCTTTGCTGATCAGCGGATGCAGCAAAGAAGAACCAAAAGAATCAAGAAAAGAACTAGAACCTTATGTAGAAATCGGAGATGCAAAAGCGGAAGATTCGCCGTATCAATATTTAAAAAAGATTCAACTTCAAAATGAAAATATATCTGTAGAAACCTATCTTCCAATATCTGAAAATCAGACACAGCAAGGGACAGAAGCATACGCTTCATTGAATGGGATCAGTATAGCTGTATCTATTAAAGAAGAAAAAGAAGAGACAGCTGGAACGTTTTTAAATGAGGCATATCAACAAGAGTATGCAAGAATCCATAAGTTAAAGAACATACAGGATTTCAAAGCATTTGATCTAATTGAAAAAGAGAATTACTGGTTAATGGAAATGGATTATAATCAATCTGATGGCAATTGTACGTTATACCCGTGTATCAGTATTATTAAAATGGATCAGCTAAGAGATGGATTCTACCTGATAACCACGTTAAACGTAGACAATTCAAAATCGAACGAAGATACAAAAGCTATTTTGGAAGAAATTATGGAAGTATATGGAATTTCCATTAAAGAGTTATAAAAAGCCGCTTAGGGTGGCTTTTTTTATTTTCATCATACTTTTGCACACTATTACTAGAAACATAATCACAGAAGAAAGGAGCAGGAGTATGATAGGGCACAAAAAACACAGTATTAAAGAAAAGTTTTGGGAGATTCTTTTTGCAATGGGATTACTTTCCATTGCGGGCACCACCGGAGGATTAGAAGCAGATTCACTAAGTATCACAGAGGCGATCTTATACTTATTTATTTCAATCGTTCCAATTGCGCTGGCGGTTAATGCCGGGGTGTTAAGGGAAACGGAAGAGGATTAGGAGGATTTCAAGGAAGAAGGTGTGAAAATGAAAAAATGCACGTTTGAAAAAGGAACACCGTTTTACAATGCATTCAACGGTTATTATCAAATTTTACGAAAATATATAGGGACAGATCTATTGAAAGCGGATAATCTTTTTGATTTAGTGAAGAATGATTTTTCTTTTGTTACCAGTATCTGCCCTTGTGATTGCTATTCTTATATGAAAGCACTGCAGTTCGCTTTAGAAGCAGAGATTCTGCGTTGTCGTCAGTCCAATATTTCTCCAGAGACAATAAGAAAGGGATGTTTTTACTACGAACTTATTGCAGATTATGTTCCGATCGTGAAAAAATATATTGATGGAGATGAAAAAGGCATCTTTCCGGAAAACGATGAATTCTGGGAAGCTGTAATTACTGAAGTGGATTATTTTTATGCGAATTATAAATCTACTTACGCAAAGGACTTGGCGCTGGCTTTTGTAGGCGAACTGGATAGGAGATATCATTCTCGTATTTGCTTATGTGCCTAAATTCAAGAAAAAGAAAGTCTGAAAAGACTTTCTTTTTTTGTCTGAGAAAAAATTAGTTTACCTCTTTTTACATACTAAATATATGACAATCTATTTTGCACGAAGGAGAGTTGATTCATGAAAATAAAAAAATATGAGTTACTGGATGATTCCTATTATTTAGGAACAAAAAAGGTCTATAAAATTCGAGCATTACGTTCTTTTATGGCGTATCCTGATATTTGCGTTAAAAAAGGAGACATTGGAGGCTTCGTAGAGAACGAAAAAAACTTATCACAGGAAGGTATATGTTGGATTTTTGAAGGTTCTGCGGTTATAGAAAATGCAGGGATTTACGACATGGCAAGTATCAATGGAAATTCTCTGATTGCTGGCGATGCAAAAATCAAGGGACATGCGATTGTAAAAGGGGCAGCTATTATTACAGGAAGTTCCCTTGTTGAAGATTCAGCAAGAATTTTAGATCATAGCAATATTTATGACCACGCCGCGATCAGTGGAGATGCATGTATTTGTGGGCATTCAGTAGTAAAACATCATGCCAGAGTATGTGGAAATGCAGAAATGAGCGGAACATCCTGTATCGGCGGCCATTCTGTTTTGGCTGGGCAAGCAAGATTGGGCGGAACGGTATCCGTATTGGGGCAGATGCAGATTGCCGGGAGTGTATGCTTAAATGAAGGCATGTTGCTCGGCAGTGGAATTCTCTTATTACGTGAAAATATTTTTACAGTAACAAATGTTTTTCCCGGAAAAGATATCGTTTTTTGGAAGGATGTAAATGAAAACATTCACATTGAATATCAAGAAACTGAACATATAGGGTTAGAGACATTTGCGGAGTACATAGAGCAAAAGCAGATGGAACCATTTATGAAAAGTAAATTTAAAGGTCTGATTCTTTATGCTGAGTTATATTTTTATGGAAAATAATATGAATTGGAGAAAAAGATATGTTGTTACGTCAGAAGCAAAGAGCAGCTTTATTGCTGTCTACGAAAGAAATGAAACAAATATTGGAAGAACAAGAGGAAAATAAATATCGAGCAGATCTTGGATTATGTGAGATTGAAATTCCATGTAGCGTCCCAACTTACCTTAATCAAAAAACTTGCATCATTCATCTATTAAAAAGAAATGAAGTTGAAGGTCCAATTCTATTTTCATTGCTAAGTTCAAAAAATACCAGCGAATTTGACCTTCATCATACAATGGCAATGCGTGGGGATTTTTTCCTGTTGTTTGCGGATAAGTCTGTACAGCCGGATGCCTTTTTTGCACATCAGTCCTATGAAAATTATCGTGAACTTAAAAATGAGTTCCGGGCGAAGATTGGAACTTATGTAAAAAAAGGATTTGACTGGGAACAACATATTGGATATGTCCAGTACATTTACAAAGAGGAGTTTTAAGGAGGAGAGTGTCATGACGTATCAGGCAAAAACGGAAGCCGTATTTTTCTTAAATCGGAATGAATTCAAAGCAGTGGTTAAACGGGGGATGAAACGAGTCAATTATGAGGAACGGATCAGATTGGAAGAAATGATAAAAATGAAAATGTGGTCATTTTCTGAAATTAAATTCCCCTGCTCTATTCCTAGAAGTAAGCGGGAATTTGAGATTTTGCCGCTTCAGGACAAAATCAACGTAGAAGGGCATATCCGATTCATTCCGTTTCAAAAGAAAAGGACGATCTTTTGCAAAGAGGCTTTTGTGATCTTGCTGGAAAAGCCGGTCACTCCCATAGATTTTTTAGAGCGGGAATCCTATCACTCCGTAACTGAAATGAAATTAGAGATTCAGAATAAACTGGCGACTTATCTTCCAGTTGATTTTAACTGGTATCGTCATTTAGGTGTGATTGAATATATTGAGATGCATTGAAATATTATTGTTTTTATCTATGGACGTCATCCCGGTATACGGAAAAGAAGAAGGAACACCTTCTTTTTCCGGAAGACGCATACACCGTGGTCTTTACCGCTCTCAGGACGGCACGCTTCTAAATGGGGATATTAACGGCGCTGCAAATATCTTGAGAAAGGCATTTCCGAATGCCTTTGATGATCTGATGGACTTTTCTTTTCTGGAAAGACCGTCCGTTTATGGATTTCACGAAGTTAATTCTGTAAGTATTCCGGTTAAACGGATAGAGGCTGTGTGAGCCAGCTCCAGCGGTACGGACAGCACCCTTTGGTGTCCGAAAGGAGCAATTGTTACGGCTGCTTAGATACCATGTCCATAGCATCTCGCGCATGGGCATGGTAGTTCATTTTATCATTTTAACAGCGATTCCGGGTTATACCGGATGTGGTCCTGCCGGTGGTGATTGGGATTATGTAGTAATAAACATCGTCTTACCAAATTTTCAAAACAGTCCGGTGACTCTAAAAATAGTTTATTGGGAAGATAGTGTAGAAAAGATGTGGAAAGAGTTTCAAGCAAATTGTCAGGGGAATATATTGGAAGAGGATTGGTGTTTTTTTACTAAAGGTACCAAAAAGGAAGTTATTGAGGAATGGTTCACAAGGAGTTTTGGAGATAAGATGGAAAGGAGAAAAAGGGAGTGATTTATTTTTTGGAATATCCAGAGGACGTTGACCGGAAGAAGATAGAGGAAAAGTTGACTCTTCAGATGGAAGTACAGGGAATGATTGATATAATGGATGAGAAAATCCATTGGGAAGATGGAGTCGTATTACCAAATAAAGAAGTCGCGACAGAATTTTTAAAAAAAGAACGTGAAACCTATCTGTATGCGGTCCGTTTTTTTATCTTTGATAAAAATGGAAAATCCAAGAAAAAGTGGTTGTTAAAGCAGATAATCCATACATCGGAGTATCTTTTAACACTATGAAAGGAATTGCAAAAAAGCGGTTCCTTTTTTTATTTTTTTATATGTTAGGCATTCTATAAATAGAACCAAATAAAAGAAGAAAGGAGTGATGATATAATGTTAGGTTCAAATATTATGAAGGAGGATACAGTGGGAAACAGGGTATTGCGACAATTATTGAGAGTGCCTAAATATGGCTAAGGTGAAAAATGAGAATACAAGATGCATACAGTTAGTAAAACTGAGACTTAATTAAGCGTAGGAGGATAACAAATGCAGAGTGATATTTTAATATGGAACAAGGATGTAGGATTCGTAAAGATCAATGAAGGAACAGGAGATAACCTGTTATATGAAGATAAGCAGGAAGGATATATTGATTATATAAATTACGATTTCTTAAGTTACGATGGAGATGATTTTTCTGAGGAAGACGGTGGGATGATGCTTTTAAAGGATTTATATCAAGACAAATTCCACTCCATACCAGATCTTATTCAGTTTATGATTGAACAGAAACTGATCCCGGATAAAGAATATATCGTACTGTACCCGAACAGATCTGATGGAATTACGGAATAGGAATATTGGGGAGGATAACTATTATGGCTAATTACGAAGCTTATGCAAGAAGTAACTATTTTCACGTAAATAATATGAAGAATTTTTTAAAATGGATGAAAATGTATCTTCCGGATGCACATCTCTTCACCAAAGACAATAAAAAGAAAGAAGCAATCACGGAACAGGATCTGGTCGCGTTTGGTATGGAATCGGATCTTTATCTTAAAGATGAAGATCAAGCGATTTCAAGCTTACAAGAGTTACTCTTGGAGGGAGAAGCTTGTGTTGTGATGGAAACAGGTCATGAAAAACTGCGGTATGTAGCGGGACATAGTACAATCTTTACAAAAAATACAGTTGAGTACGTTTCATTGGATGAAAAAACACGCAGCTATTGTGCAGAATTGTTGGGTCAGCCTGACTATCAATTAGATATCAGTTATTAGGAGGATACCCTATGGAGTATAAAAAAATCATACAGGTTTTGCAAGAAAATGATTCTACAAGTATATGCTGTATTGCACAAGCTAGGTGGAGAGGCTTCTTTACCACAGATATATTAAGAGGTAGAAGGGTATGCAAAAGTAAAAAAGAATCTTCACTGGAAAGAACAAGTGCGACAGACCCTGCAGCTTTATGAGGCGTTTACGCCGACCGGAAGAGGGGGTTGGCAGATACAGAAAACCGCAGCCTAACTAATTATAAAGTCCTAGCAAAAGCTGGGACTTTTTTGTTGCACGAAAAAGAAAACTATGGTACGATATTCAGCGGAAAAAGAAGAACTTGTATGTTACAATCCGAGATGAAAGACGGCAAAGCTTCTTTTTCGCCCTTGATGCGTTCATCGGAAACGATGAGCGCTTTTATTTTTAACTTCCCCAAATGCACTTTCCTTTTTTATCATACTAATAATATGAAAAGGAAAGGAGGCGCAGGAATGATCTTGCGAGGAAAAATGAAGAAAATTGTTCGTATTGTTTTGGATTTAATTACATGGATACTGGTCGCTGCCGTAGTGGGGTACTTAGTACTCTTATTAACAGGACACGAATTATATGTCGTGAAATCCGGCTCTATGGAACCAGCAATCCATACAGGAAGTGTATGCATTGTTAATACCAATGCCGATTATGATGATATGAAGGTAGGAGATATCGTTGCATTTAAAAGTGGAAAAGCAAAAGTTACACATCGTGTGAAAGCAGTAACAAGAGAAGGTATCGAGACAAAGGGTGATGCAAATGATCATTCAGACGGCATAAGCGTGAATCCAGAGAACTTCATTGGAGAAAATATTTATTCCGTACCTTATATTGGATATGGATTGATTGAACTCTCTACCATGAGAGGAAAAATTATTTTAATTACTGGGATTGCAGTCATTTTATTGCTTGGCGCTTTGGTCAAAGAAGACGAAAAAGAAGCAAAGAATGAAGAAAAAACAGTAGAATAATTTGACAAAATAATGGATTGTATTTTATAATAACGAAAACGAAAACGAAAATCGTTTTCAAATCCGGAGACCTGTGGCTGGAGAAAAAGAAATGCATAGGAATTGAAAGAAAAAAAGAAGTAGTTTAAGCTACTTCTTTTTTTGTATATAAAAAAACGCTGTCAGACCGTTTGTATTTCCACCAAATTGCCTCTAATAACAGCTAAACGTATTATTACATATTAAAAGAATCTTGTCAAATATTGTCCACGAAAATACAATGATCATATTTTTTATCATTCTAAAATCAAAGCAGAAGAACTTCATTAAAAGCCTGCTGCAGTTTCATTAGATACGAAAAAAAATATATAAAAAAGTAAATTTACTCACTCTGTATCAAATGAGACGAACAAACAGGGGGCACGAAATGCTCCCTGTTGAAAAAAGGAGAAAGGAAAATGGCTAAGAAAAAATATTATGCAGTCCGACAAGGACGAAAAACTGGGATTTACCAAACATGGGGAGAGTGTAAAAAACAGGTTCAAGGATATAAAAACTCAATTGTGAAGCCTCACATGACTAAAGTCACGTGCTTCCCATACGTGCCTTACGGCACAGAGTCCCTTTAGGGGACAGGAACTGCGTTCCTACAAATACAGCCTGAATTCAGAGACTCATGCTCTAAGAGCTTGAAGTTCCGCATTCAGGTTAAGGAATGTAGAGAACGTGCAGGTGCTTCTCTTAGCGACTTGAGGAACATTGGCCTCAAGTACCAACCTTTCCTTTTCAGGTAAGGATTTTAAGATCTCTCGGATAAAATACCGGCTACCGATATTATAAGAGGCAGAGAGATCACAATTATATGTTTTTCCGTTTTTGAATCGACACAGACTATAAGACTGAAATCCGGCTTCTTTTCCTCTTGCAACAGTGCCGCTTCCGTCAAATGCAAAGCGGCTGGTTCCCCATGCGTTGACATGAGCGATCTGGATGCCTTGCCGATGCGCTTTTCCTGTAACCATGGATTGTACATACCGGCTCTTCCACAAATGCAGGCTTTGTTTCTTGCTTCCCCTTTTTTTATGAGAAAGATCAAGATGTTCAAAGACAATGACATCTGCATGATAACGCAGCGCCACATCTATAATGAAATGTGCCGTTTTTACAGATATATCATCATTGATACCCTTTACCCGTGCCCAGAGTCTCGGAGTTTTACGATTCCCATACTGTTGTGCTTTCTTGATCCGGTTAACAGCATGGTTCAGAGAGTCGTATTCTCTTGGCAGCTTGCAAAAATGCCTGCCAAGGATCGTGCCATCTGAGCGCATAACGGAAACCGTAGCGGCTGAAAGGATCCCGAGATCTACAGCTACGATCGTCTGGTCAGAAATGTCTGTATTGGAGAGTGTAACTGATTCCTCAAAAGGAAAATCAAGAAACCACTGGTGTCCACGTTTCTGAAGAGTGGGAGAACACTGCCGGCGATTCTGACAATGTTTCTGGATATAATCCATATCCGATCTGCGGACATGAACGGTGAGCCAGTCCCATGTATTACGGGTAAAAACTTTTATTTTCACCTCGTAGGCTCCGGTCTGCAGATACATATTTGTACGGTATAACGCCGGGTACGCATACCCCGCCTTCGGAAAGGATGGCTGCCTGCCCCGCGTCTGGACGGGCTCTTTTTCCCAGTTGGCCAGATTACTTTTGTAAGATGATACTTTTCCAATTGCTTCGCTGATCGCACTGCGTCTTAAGTAGCTGGGAAATTTGTAAAACTTTTGGTCAAAAGAAGGATACTGGACAACTGGATTCTTTTTTGTTTTATGTGTGAAACGCTCTAATATATTGACTCTTTTCACGCTGTTTTTTTCCTGAAAGAGGATATCCCAATGTTCTAAACATACATGAATATAAAAATCGACTGCTTCCCGATAGAGAGAGACTGTTTCTTTAAATATATGGTTGTAGTGTTTGATCTTCACAGAATAAGTAGAAAATATCTCCATATCGGAAGCTCCTTTCTATCTGACTTTTTGTTCTTCAATGTATGTCTGGACCTGCTGCAGGCTTCGTTCACTGACTGTGACAACAAAATAACTTGGATTCCACAAATGCCCGCCCCATAATTGTTGTTTGATTTCTGGATGCTCTAAGAACAACCACCGGGCCACATTTCCTTTCAGGATTTTAATCGCATCTGAAAGTCTGAGCTGCGGCTTGCAGTCAACAAGTAGATGAATATGATCAGGCATGATCTCCATTGCGATCGGATCCATGTCTAAAGATTTCAGCGTTTTTAAAAGATACTCCTTTACTTCTTTTTCTATTTCACTGACAAGGATCGGCTTTCTGTATTTTGTGACCCACACAATGTGATATTGCAACGAATACACATAACCACGACCATATGTAACATTCTTAATCTTTGATTCCAATTGATAATTTTCCATGTTTATATTATACGATATGTAATATAAAAAAGCAATCATAAAAGCCACATAACTCACGACTAAAGTCACGAGAATGCGGTGGCTAATATTCAAAATCGTATCAAAATGGAAAAGATGCTGAAATGCATAATGTAGCTGGTGAATTAGAAGGTGCAAAGAGAGCAATAGACTATGCAATAAAAGAAAATGCAGCGTCCATCGACATCTATTATGATTATCAGGGAATCGAGTCATGGGCTAATGGATTTTGGAAGACAAATAAGCCTGCAACGAAGGCATATGCAGCTTATGTAAAAGAAGCACGAACGAGGCTAGAAATCCGTTTCCATAAAGTAAAGGGACATAGCGGTGATATATGGAATGAGAAAGCAGACCAGTTAGCAAAGAAAGCTCTTGGTCTTTGCTAACCATGATCCCAGTACCAAGAAGGCTCATGCATATAATAATATAGTTTGATATTTTTTCGTATGCCTTGATCTTCCACAGTACATCGAAATTCAATCCACGCAAGATTCTGATCGGTAATATAGTAACTAATTATCCTAAGGGATATATTTTGGAGCCGTACATATAGTGGTTTTATTTCTCCATCGACAGAGAAGGAAGCAATCACAGGTACAGGCTCCATTTTTTTGTTGTCAAAAATAGCTTCTCTCATGGCAATTCCTCCTAGTATCCATGATACAAACATACGTTCTAACAGTCAACCATTTTGTCCAATAAATTTTTGAAGAAAAAATTTTTCCATACTAAATATAGATTGATAAATAAGGAGGATCATACAATTATGAAGAAAAAAGAAATTTTAGAGATTAAAAAACAATTCACCCCGGAAAACTGCTGCATCACAAGGATTGCGACCTGTTATGTAAGCAGCGAGAAAGAAATTGTTTTAAGCAAGGTACAGGCTTTCCTGTCCTTGGCAGAGGAAGAGGCTTTTAAGTATTTTGACATGTTCCGAAAAAGCTTGTCTGGAAAAAAAAGAAAGAATCTTTATGATATCCAGTTTAAAACAGAAGAGAACAATCTTTCTGAGAATTTTATGGATACCCTCAGAAAAACGAAATTGAAAGATCCGGAAGTGTTGGAAGAATTTTACGATAAGGTAATTAACAGTTACAATACCTGCGAGAATTATCTGATCACCTTAATACATGGTATATATGATATCCCCGGTAAAACAACAGATGGAGTTGAAATGTTCGATGCGTCCGATTCTGTATATGAACATATTTTATGCTGCATTTGTCCAGTTATTCTGTCGAAACCGGGTCTTTCTGTAAATCTTAAAAAAACAGCGGTAGAAGACCGAGTAAGAGACTGGGTAGTAGACCATCCCTCAGATGGATTCCTTTATCCTTCTTTTAATGATAGATCCGAGGATATTCATGAATTATTGTATTATACGAAAAAGAAAATTATTGAACAGACAGGGCTTATCATGGAATTAACAGGAAGAGAAGAAAACATCTTATCGAACGATGAAGAGAAAGAGATTATTAGAGATATCTTAATAGAAACAACAACAATGGATCTTTCTGCTATGCGAGATCTTACTCTCAACATGGATGAGATTATAGAGGAATCTGAAGAAGAGGAACTTATGATTTCTGGAAAACAACTTGGAAAGATGTTGGAGAAGCAAGGGGTATCGGAAGAAGAGCGTGAGAATTTCTTGGCAGCATATCAGACAAAATTGGGTAACAAAGACGTTCATTTATCCAGCCTTTTCGATCGGAGGAAAATGGATATCAAGACACAGGAAGCTTCTATAAAAGTAGAAATGGATCGTGTGTTTGACATTGAGACAAGGACCGTAGATGGGCGTGTTTATCTGATGATTCCATTAAATAATAACGTTGTAGAAGTAAATGGAGTACCGGTTAAGGGGTATGACAAAAAAATTGATGGATAAAGACTTTGCGAGCCTTCTGAATTCCTGTATAATAAAAGATGATATGGGAAAGGACATTTAGAAATGGAAGAAAAATTAAAAAAAGAGGTAATGGAGTACCAATTTCTTTTACAGACTGCATATTCAGATACAGATTGTATCATTCATGGACCGGCACATGTTGCAAGGGTATTATATCTCTCCTTAGTTATTGCAGACAAAGAAGAAATTCTCGACCAACACATAAGGAAAATGCTTGCAATTGCAGCAATTCTGCACGATTGTGGTCGAAAAACAGACGCTTCGGAACCGGATCATGGAAGAAAAAGTGCAGAACTGGCAGAACGTTTATGTGGAAAAAATCCCCAAATTTTAGATATGGAATTTTCAGAAAAAGAAGTAGAAATCATCTACACGCTTATCAAATATCATAGTCTTCCAGACGAACTGGGAATTTATGAAATTGAAAACTTTTTGCCGGAGCAGAAAGAGTTAGCGATGCATCTTTTTCAAATCTTAAAAGATGCAGACGGTTTAGATCGTGTCCGTTTAAAAGGAACGACAGGAGAAACAAATCTTTTATATCTTCGATTAGCAAGCAGCAAAACGTTGCTTCCACTTTCGGAACGAATGTATAAAGAACATTGGGAAACATTACTTTTGTGAGAAAAGCCTTGGCATTGCCAAGGTTTTTTGCTTCCAATGATATTTTTCATACTAATAGTAGACAAACAATACGAGAAGGAAGGAGGAAGAACGATCTGTTTGTCGAGTATATAAATGGAGGAAATTATTATGAAAGCAACGATGCGAAAGAAAGAAAAGATAGAGCGGAAAGAGTTGGCCAGTTTTTTAAAAACAACGCCGGAAGCATTGCAACGATTTGAGGATTCATACCAATACTATGCTATTGATCAAAATCCGGAAACTGGGAATTTATTTGATGAGCAAAAAAAATCCATGCCATCGAATGACGGATTCACCCCGGAGCAAGAAACCTGTATTAACCGAGTTGTTAACGAATTCCTATCGAATTCCAAACTTCTTGAATGGGACGGTGTAAAACTTCAAGATCATAGATTTTCAATCACAGAGGAAGCATTGATTACAGCGGAAGATTTAGACTGCTTTTCAAGGGAAAACTGCCCGCAGGCAACAGGAATTTATAGTACTTTTGATCTGAGAGAAGATGAAGATGAAATTCTACTCTGGTTTCTTCAGCGGTCAGAAACAGAAAGAAATCCACAAAAAAGGAAAGCTTTTTATGAACGGTTCCGCAGCGGATTAGACCTTTTAGACCTCACACCGATCATGTATGAGATTTTAGGAAGAAATAGGAATTCTATGGAAAATTGGTTTCCACAATTGATACAGGGCATCAAAAGGCATTCCTTCTTTCAGGTTCCAAAGACTAAAATTCTAACCGTGCCGCTTCCATTGTTGCAGTTAAGCCGTATCCAATACGAATCTCTAACTCCCGGCACAATGGAAGTTTTGAACCGGTTCTGCATAAAAGTATTTGGACTTCAGGAAACGCAGGAATACTTTGTAAAGACAGGAGTTTTTTCTAGTAAGTTCAATTTCCGTAACTGTCATGTAGTGGGAGCAAAAGAAGTACGGGAATTAGGTGAGTACCTTATGTATATCCAGCATCAAGCATGTATGTTAGCAGGACCCTTGACTTCCGTTGTGCATTATGGCATGAATACCACACGTACATGGGTGGTAAGGGAATTCATCAAAGATAAAGAAAATAATCCCTGCATTTATCAGGGAATGCCTTTACACACGGAATATCGGGTGTTCGTGGATTTCGATACAAAAGAGATTCTTGGGATTAATCCGTACTGGGATCCAGATATTATGAAACAAAGGTTTGAAGGGGAATCAGATGCGGATAGTCCCCATAATATCCATGACTCTGTGGTTTACCGGATGCATGAGGACACTTTAATGCGGCGATATGAAGATAATAAGGAGTTGATATTGGAACAGGTGGAAAAACTAATACAGGATATTCCGCTAGAAGGACAGTGGAGCATGGATATCATGCAAAATGGAACAGATTTTTATGTCATCGACATGGCGCTTGCAGCTCAGTCTGCTCTCGTCCATTGTGTACCGAAAAACAGATTGAAAGTGGTTCAGGAAAACTGGATACCAGAAATTGAAAAAAGCCCAACATAATGGGCTTTTTTTTAAAAAAAGTTTTTTTATACAATAATTTTTGATTTGCGAGTGTCTATATAAGTATATTGTCCGATAATTTTTATTTTTTTAATTATTTCTCATACTATGAGTAAGAAAAAGTATTTGGAGGTGAATATATGAGAATTTTAGTAGACGCAGATAGCTGCGGAAAAGTAAGAACAATTGCAAGAATCGGAAAAGAATTAAAGGTTCCTATCATCCTATATCACGATGACAGCCATGAGATTGAAAGTTGTGACGATTACGAAAGTAAAGTGATTCCGCATGGGAAAGATGCTGTTGATTTTGCAATTCTTAAAGATTGTAAGAAAAATGATGTGGTAATCACACAGGATACCGGATTAGCATCCTTAGTTTTAGCCATGAATGCATTTTGTATCCACCCAAAGGGATTTTGTTTCACGAACCAAAATATCATGTCGCTTTTAACAACGAGGTACCTAAATACACAGTATAAAAAGAGTAAACGATACAATAGTAAGGGGATGGCCAGTTGTTATAAAGGGAAAAAGTTCGACTTTGAAGAGTCTCTTTGCGATACAGTCAGAGAAGCAAGACAGCAGGAGAGTCGAAAAAAAATCCAGTACGCTTAATTAAAAGATTAAGGCTGAAACATGTGAGGAGGAATAAAGGTGAAAAAAAGGAGGTATATCAAGATAATCATTCTACATATTCAGCAAACATTTTCACCGTCAGAGAATAGTCTTTTAGCTATTGAAAAAAGATTGAAAAACTATGACATGATAGAATTGCAAAATCTTTCAGAAAACTTCATTCGTTTTGGAGTGGATAAGGTGTTGGAATGTTTTTTAGAGTATTTGTGAAAAGGAACGGGAAACCGTTCTTTTTTATTATCTATCTGGTTTCACATTCTAAAAGTAGAACAAATTTATACGGAAGAAAGGAGAATCATAAATCTGTAATGTTCAAGAAAAGGAGGATACCTATGAGAAAAGAATGTGGATCATGTAAATACAACAAGAGAGATTGGGACCATAGTGAGGACTTTTATTGTGAAAACGAAGAAACAGAAAACTATGGTGCCTCAACATTTTATGATGACACTTGTAACGAATGGGAAAAGAAAGAATAGGAGGATACATGATGAAAAACTTTGATGAATTTTACCCAACACCAGAATCTTTATTTGAGATTGCAACGGAAGGCTGTGATTTTAAGAGGATAGAAACAATTTTAGAGCCTTCTGCCGGGAAGGGAGATATTGTAGAATATCTTCAAAAAAAGGCGGAAAAAAACTACATGGAATATGACATTGACTGTATTGAAATTGAAGAAGAGTTAAGGTCAATTTTAAAAGGGAAAAATATGCGTGTGATATATGATGATTTTCTTACCTTTCATACGACAAAACACTACGACCTTATCTGTGCAAACTTCCCGTTTTCTAATGGAGATGAACATCTATGGAAAGCTTTGGAACTTCAGAAGAATGGCGGTGCAATAATTGCAATTATCAATGCAGAAACAATCCGCAATCCCTATACAAACCGAAGGAAGGCTTTAATACAGAAGCTAGAAGAACTTGATGCAAGTATTACTTTTCATCAGAAGGCATTTCTACAGGCAGATCGAAAGACAGATGTAGAAGTTGCAATTGTGAAAGTTTGGATTCCTAAAAAAGAATTTTCTTCTAAGATCTACGAAGAACTAAAAGCGGCACAATTAAAAGACGCTGGAGTGGAAGGAAAAATGACAGATGTAGCAGAGAACGATTATATCAAAGCTATCGTGATGCGTTACGAACTAGAATGTAACAGCTGTTTAAATCTGATTCGGGAATACAGAAGCATTAGCCCTTATATATTGTCCGAACTTAAAGAAAGTAACTATTCAAAACCGATTTTACAACTAAAACATGATGATCATGATCTTTTAGAAGGCGGAGAGAACCGTATCCTACGGGAGATTCGTGGGAAATATTGGGATGCACTTTTTAAAGATAAGCGTTTTACCGGGAATATGACATCTAATCAATATGATCAATATAGCGCCATGGTTCATAAGTTAAAAGATTACGATTTCAATCTATTCAATATCAAAACGATACAAATTGAAATGGCTCAGAACTTAGTAAATGGGATAGAGGAATGCATCTTAAAGCTATTTGATGAACTTTCGCATGAATATTCATGGCTTCCAGAGACAGGTCGAAATATACACTTTTATAATGGCTGGGCGACCAATAAAGCCCATATCATTAATAAAAAAGTAATCATACCTGTTTATAATATTTTTTCAAAGATTTGGAATCGGTTTGAATATCGGTATGATTTAACAAAGAAACTAAGTGATATAGAAAAAGTATTCAACTATTTGTCTGGTTCAACAAATGCGGACCACTATCTTGACGCCATTCTTCAGAAAGCAGAAAAAGAGCAGCAAACCAAAAATATCGATTTTAAGTTCTTCACCGTGACATTTTATAAGAAGGGTACCTGTCATATCACATTTAAGGATGAAGAGCTATTAAAAAAATTCAACATTTACGGCTCCCAAAAAAAAGGATGGCTTCCACCTTGCTATGGAAAGAAATCATATGAGGATATGACGAAAGAAGAAAAGGGAGTCATTGATGAATTTGAAGGGAAGGAATCTTATCAGGAAGTTTGGAGTCATCCAGATCAGTATTTACTTAATTTTCCAGAACAGATTGCCACTACCCAGAAGTTACTAAACATGGATGCGAGTTAAGGAGGATATTATGGGGTATATACCTTTGGATTTTTGCAAAAGAATGTCCAATGCAAAAGAAAATGCAAACGGCGCCTTAAGAAAAGTAATGGATGAAGTAACTGAAAATCCACAAGAATGCATGAAATTTATTTATTATGATACAGATTTTTTGACAGACTCATATCGAGGGCCGTTTTCTGAAATGAATCAATGGTTAATAAAAAACCAAGATTTTATCATCAAGATTATGTTTGGAATTAGTTCAAATCTTCCAGAAAAAGAAAGAAAAAAAGCATTGCTAGTTGATTTTATCGCCTGTTTTTTATTTGTAGAATTATGGAAACGAGATAAAGAAGTGTATGCTTTTGATCCGGAATTAGAATTCTCCTTATCGGATATTGATGAAATAGAGATCCCGGTACGAATTCTTGAACGATTGCCTTATCATACTTTTTATCTGGAATTTGCTGAAGATGGAATTTATTCCAGTCATTTTCACGGAGCCTTTATCCATATCCAGAAATATCAGGATACAAAATGTTACGGATATCTCATCAATGTAATGCGTTTATGTGAAGATGGGAAAACCATGTTGGGGAAAGGAAAGTTTCTTGTAGATGCAAATGAACCGGATGGAAAACTGATTCTCACAAAGAATCAAGATACTCCTTGCAGCGATTCAGAATGTGACAGAGATTGGCCAGAGTTCGTCATGTTTATGCTCAACGCATTATTGTATCTATGTTCTGAAAATGCAGAAATTAGAGAAAATGCTGTAACAAAGAATACTTATCGCCCATCAAATCGTGTGCGTAATAGGTTCTCTGAAATCCGAAAAATGGATTGTGGCTTTGTTTATGGCTCTGAGGTTCGTAAACACCGGAAAGCTCATGTAGAGCAGCAAAAAGAATGTAAGTCAAGAGAAACAACATCTATTCGTCATGCCATGCGTCCACATACAAGAAAGGCGCATTGGCACCATTACTGGGTGGGAAAAGGAAGAAAAGAACTGGTATTACGCTGGATCGCTCCTACGGTGGTAGGAACCGGGGAACGTGTAGCAACGATACATCGAGTGAGAAATGGACAGGAGGATGATGGATAAGCAGATAGGGAAAGGAGCGTGAAAACGTTCCTTTTTTATTTTAGATTTGGTTTTGCATTCTATAAGTAGAACGAGTATATACGGAAGAAGGGAGGTAAAAGAAAATATCGTTCAATTTAAGAAAAACGGGCGGGAATTCTCGGTTACTTGTATCCGAGATGAAAGCCCGCAAAACTGAAATTATATGTCACTCAATTTTCATTGAGTTAATGGCGTTTTTCTTCCTTTTATGTTATACTATATGTATGAAAGATAAACCTTATATCCATGCACGCACTTGCGTGTACAATGTCAATTATCATTTGGTCTGGTGCGTAAAATATCGGAGAAAAGCCTTGTCTGATGAAATTTCCCACAGGCTTTACGAATTGGTTCACGAAATTGCTGATGAAAAAGGATTTTCCATCATCGAATGCAATGTAGGGGAACAGGACCATGTGCACTGTTTTGTATCCGCACCACCAAAGCTATCTGTTACTCAGATAGTAAAATACTTAAAAGGGATTTCCGGCAATGTACTGTTAAAGGAATTCCCTCAATTAAGACAAGTTCTGTGGAAAGGACAGCTGTGGAATGGCAGCTATTTTGTAGAAACCATCGGTTCTGCTAACGAAGAGGCAATACGCCGTTATATTCAAAAACAACAGACTTGCCAAAGATAAAAAAGGAGGGCTGTTCTATGGCTAAAACGTCTATCCAGCCGATCACAGAACAATGGGCAGCTTATGCCTTTCTAAAAAGTAATCCAGAAATGTATACCCCTGTAATGGACAATATACGCTATGCAGCATTGTTTCGTTTTACAAGGATCCACCAAAACCTTAAGAAAGCGCCGAAACGTAATTCGTCCAGAAAGAAAGATATCAGGGACGAACAGTTTATTGTGTTCCGGTTTCTTGCAAAGCCAAACAATGAGCAGGAACAATTTTTGCGTCAAAGCGCAGGAAACTGTCGTTTTTTATGGAACCTTATGCTTGCAGATCTCAAAAAGACCGGGACCTTTTCACGTCCGGCAGCTTACAAAAAAGAATATGACTTTCTAAAAGCAGGGGACTCCACATCGCTTACGAATGTACAGTTGAATTTTGAGTCAGCAGTATCTGACTGGCGAAACGGAAAAAAAGGATTTCCACATTTCAAGAAGAAATATATTTCCAAAGATTCTTTCCGCTGCACGGTCGTGTACAATCAATCAGAAAAAGGAAATATGACGCTTACAGACTCAGGCATCATCCTCCCGAAAATGAAAACAGAGATCAAACTCCGGCTCCATCGGAAAATACCAGAAGATATGATATTAAAAAACTGTACCTGTACACTGGAGCCAAACGGCAAATGGATGTTTTCTCTCCAGTTCTCTATCGTTCAGTCACAGGATCTGCTTTCTATTTTTGATAAAAAAGAAATCCGTCGCATCGGATTGGATATGTCCCTCCCAAAGTTGTATATTGACTCCAATGGGGAAAGTGCGGATTTTTGTAAACCATATCGTAATTTAGAGAAAAAGATCGCAAAGGAACAGCGGAAATTGTCCCGTATGCAGAAATTTTCCAGCAACTACATGAAGCAGAAACAGCATCTCGCAAACCTTTATGCGAAAGCCAAGCATCAGAGAAGCGATATGCTGCATAAACTTTCCTGTAAGTTAACGGACGCATATGATCTGATCACAATAGAAGCTCTGAATATGGCAGCGATGAAACAAGCATTGTCTTTTGGAAAATCTGTCAGTGATAATGGATGGGGGATGTTCGTCAACCTGTTAGAGTATAAGGCAGCAAGGAAAGGTGTCTTGCTTCTTTTTGTCGATAAATGGTTCCCTTCCAGCAAAACATGTCATCGTTGTGGATATATTCATAAAGAACTGCAGTTATCTGACCGGCAGTATCTTTGCCCGGCGTGTGGTCATGTGATGGACCGCGATGTACAGGCTGCTAAAAATATTGATGAAGAAGGACTTCGCATCTTTTACGAATTAAAAAAGGCCGGATAAGAAAAGACCGCGCTGGACGGAACTAAAAATATAAAACCTGTGGGACACGGGAGTTAGCCTATTTTACTACGGGGTGTATGGTTGCAGTCATACCTAAAATGTCACCCGCATATGTAGGAAGCTCGGTTACTTGTATCCGAGTAGTTCACTTAATAAAAAGGAGGATAAACTATGATACCATGCAAAGATTTTCGGTGCGAAAAGGAGCATGACGGGATTTGCGTTCTTAATAATAAAGAATGCATACTGGAAGAATGTTCTAACTATGGATATTGGCAAAACTGCATTAATAACAGCTAATGCCATAATTCGCTCTTGTTATTCAAGTTAAATATGATACAATAACATTATCTAAAGAAAGGGGCTATCACATCATGAACATTGTTGATTTTGTAAAACGATTAAAACAGCGTTTTCTTATAGAACAGCAAAAACAAGACCGTAGCGGTGTATATGGTTATACGCAACGCTCTATGGCGTATAACTCCAATCGTATTGAGGGAAGCACCTTAACAGAGCGCCAGACGGCTTCTATTTTTGAAACAGGAACGGTGTCTTCTGAACCAGATGTTCTCATTCGAACCAAGGATATAGAAGAATTAAATGGGCATTTTAAAATGTTCAATTATATGTTAAAACACATGGATGAACCGTTATCTGAAGAAATCATCAAAGCCATGCATAGAAATTTAAAGGAAGGTGTCTTTGAAGATATTGCGAATGGATATGCGATTGGTGAGTATAAGAGAAGGGCTAATATGGTATCAGATATCAAGACTGCTCTTCCACAAGAAGTTCCCGAACGGATGAAGGAACTTTTAGAAGAATATCATAAGAAATCAACCATTTCTATTAAAGATGTTGCAGAGCTTCATGCTAAGTTTGAAAGCATCCACCCCTTCCAAGATGGAAATGGTCGTGTGGGACGTATGATTATTTTAAAAGAATGTCTTGCACATGACTTAATTCCTGTCATTATCCAAGATAATAATAAACCAGTATATATGAATCATTTGCACAATGCACAGACAAGACTGGAATTTTCAGGTCTTGTTGATTATTTCAAAACTGAGCAAGACCATTATTTAGAAAACACAAGAAGTTTCGTATACGAATATACGGAATAAGGATTGGACATGACAGAAGAAGACACGGATATTCCGTGTCTTTTTTTTATTTTAATCCTGAATCATCATTCTATACATAGAACAAATATATACAGAGGAAGGGAGATATAAAAATCTGTATGTTCAATTTAAAATTCAGGAGGATACAAAATGAAAAAATATTTAGAAACAGATGAAAGCGTAAAAAAATTGAAAAGCAGAGAAGAACTATGGGAATACTTAAAGTTTCGAAAGGAAAATGATGAATGGTTAAATGTTTTTATTAATGAGATGGCGGCTGTTGGAATCAAAAATGAACCACTCTTTATCCCGCAAAGGTGTTCCAATTTAAAGATCAAAAAAAATGGATATACAATGGATATTCCAGACATTGATTATGAAAAAACGGAAAATGAAGAATGTATCAAAGACACAGGATTATTTTTAGTGTTCCCATATAAGAATAAAGTGATTGCTTATCCTACGAGAAGAATCGCTTATTCCAGTATATGTAAAAGAGCAGATGATGACTGTGGAACTATGTTTCGTTTTGACACAAAGCCGAGTAAGCAAGTCCTGCCGATTGATGAAAAGGCAGAGAGATTAACAAGAGATTATCTTTTATATTCTGACGATTGTAAAATTCTATTAAGAGATGGGAAAGTAAGCGCAGCATTATCGAAAGAATATGCAATTTTACCAGCAGATGAACTGATCGAGCATTTAGAAAAACAACTAATGCTAGACCATCCAGATTATGAATTTGACAATGGCATGGTTAGCCATGAATATCTCATGGTTGAATACTTATTGAACGATACTTTGATGGAAGAAAGTGTTCGGTTAAAGCTAAATGATGCAGGTGCAAAAATTTCTAAATTAAAAGCCGGTATCCGTTTTTCCACTAGCGATGTGGGATTGTCTAAGGTGTATGCTACTGTTTTTTATGATGCTGACGGCATCCGAACAACGTTAGGAGCAGGGATTGAAATGGAACATAAAGGTGACGCGAAGACTGAAAAATTCGAGGAAAAAGTAGCGTATCTTGGAACACTTTTTAAAGAGTGCGAGGAACAGATTGAGCGAATGGGAAATATTCCAATCCGCAACCTAGCAGGATGCGTCAAAGAAATACGCGAAGTATACACCTTCCTTCCAAAATCAACCGCCGAAACAGTCGAGGAAGAACTCCAATTAAAATATCCAAATGGAGGAACGGCTATTGATGTGTATCTGGCCTTAAACGATATCATTCAAAGACATGCAAAATCTGCCAATCTATCACCTACGAGATATTTGAATCTTTCAGAACAGGTGGCAAAATTAATGAAACTTCCTTATGAAAAGATTGAAAACGGAGAATGGAAACAGAATAATTGAACATAGAAAAAGTCCAGTTTGATGCTGGGCTTTTTTTTGGACAAAATTTGCACAAAATATACACATGCTGTACAATAAGGATAAGAAAAGAAGAGAATTCATATTGTTTCGCCTGTGAACTACTCGGATACAAGTAACCGAAAATTATCGCCCGTTACCTTAAATATTTTTTTTAGATGTAATCCCACACTCGGAGAGGCTTTGAAAAAAAGATTGCATTCTTCATTTTTTTGTTATATACTTTATTTAGAAAAGAAATCATCCCCTTACGAAAACCCCAATAGTAGTATAGCCGATTTTATGATTTCTTTTTTATAAGTTCCACATTTCGGAATAAAAGAGGTCTAAGGAAATGTCTTTAAGCATTAGGACTGAACTATTTCCACGATTCGGAATCCTAGATCTTTAAAGATAATGCAGCATGGCAGATCAATAAGATTTGCTATGCTATTTTTTTTGGCATTTTTCATACTAATAATAGAACGATTATACAAGAAGAGGAGGAGAACAGATGAAAACTTACAGAGTCAGTTCTGATTTAAAAAATTTTGTCCGTAGAGTTTTGGTCCGCAGTTTTTATAGCTGCAGAATGACCAAAGACAAAAATGGGCAGTGGTATTGTACGACCAATGCTTCGTCCGATACGTTCCATAAGATTGTACAGCGGGCAAAATGCGAAAAACTTACCAAGGAAACGGGAGTTTTTCATGTGACAAACCGTGAGAGGAATAACGAATTATATCTCACCTATTTATTAGATGCTTCTGGTGTAAGCGCTTATCAGGTAGTGAATGATAAGGACGGAAGCAGTAACCATCACGTTTAATATTTAAACCAATCAGCCGACTCTGTAGAGCCGGCCTTTTTTATGTCTACTTTACAGGCAGAAAGGATTTCGTATGGAAAATGCAATCAAAAAACAAATAAGAAAAGAAATTGAGGATACCAGACGTCAAGAATTATTTCTCGCTTATCATGGTTATAACCATGCATTGAGCAGACACTTAGATATCAGCCATGCTGAGATGAAACAGCGGATTAAGAAAAAAGTATTTAAAAAAGAAGAAATTGTGTCTGTAACAAAATTTTCAAATAATACAACCTTAGATCAATTATCAGAAATGATCTACACTTGTTTATTAAATAATTTGGATTCCATTACAACATGGGTCCAAAACGGGTGCTGCAAGACAGAAGAATATGTTTTTGAATTTCCGTATCCCATCGGAGAAGGAATTGTTATGGGGACGAATTGGAATCAATTATTTCCAATGAGCAAAATCAACGTGGTATTAGAAGAATCCACGGTCAAGGGAAGATATTTTCATATTTTAAGTGCGTATCCTCTTCCTAATATTGACGAAGTGGATGAAATCTGGAACGCAAAAGATGAATGGCAGGAAAGGAGAATCCGGCAGTAAAAAGGGCGTTATGCCCTTTTTTTATTTTCGGTGCAATTTTTACATTCTATAACTAGAACGAAATACAAGAGGAGAGGAGAAGTATATCATATCGTTCAAATTTTTAATCAATTAGGAGGATACAAATGGAAAAAGATTTTATTGACCTCATTAAGATTTCCATTGATGAAAATAATAACCGGTTCTACCGGATGAAACGCATCAGTGAAAGTGTTTTTCAAATCGAAATGGGGCGTATCGGCGCTACTCCGGTTTGCATGAAACGACCCATGCATTTATGGGAGAAAACTTTGCAAGAGAAACTAAAAGCAGGATATGTAGACCGCACAAAGTATACCAAGATCATCAAAAAAAGTACACATCAACCGATAGAAGATCCAGAGGTTCGAAAGCTGATCAAGGATTTGCTTCATTATGCTGATCGGATAATCAAAGAAAATTACACGATTTCTTTTGAAGAAGTATCGAAGGAAATGATAGAAGAAGCACATACGATCTTATATCAGATGTCAAAGTGTACAAATGCTTATATTTTTAACCAGCATTTAAAAAAATTATTTTACGTGATTCCACGAAAAATGAGTGATGTACAAGCAATGCTCGCGGATTCAGTTTCTGATTTCGAACGAATCATTGCAAGAGAAGAAGAGCTTTGGGAGATTTTAAAAAATAAAGTGGCTCAGGTTGAGAAAGAACGTATTTCTGCTGCCGGCGACCAAAAGACGCTTCTTGAAGAGTGGGGGATTTCTATCAGACCATGTTCTGATTCCGAAGAACGCCAGATTATATCCCATCTAACACCAGAGTCAGCGTTATATTTTAAACGTGCTTTCCGAGTCAATAATCATTTTACTGATAAACAGTATGAGAGATATGTGAAGGAAACCGGAGCAAAAACCCATTACTTATACCACGGTTCTCGGAATACAAATTATATCGGGATTCTTACAGAAGGATTGCGGCTGCATCCGGATGCAATCATTACTGGAAAGATGTTTGGTTCAGGGCTATATTTTGCAAATCGTGCAAAAAAGTCCATAGGATATACCGATACCAAAGGTTCCGTATGGGCCAAAGGACAAAAAGACCAGTCTTATCTGGCGGTATATAAAGTGGCTTATAAACATGCACGCCATATCGATGTGTGGGATACTTCACTTTCTTTATTAACGAAGGAAAAATTAGGCGAATATGATGCCTTGTTTGCCCATAAGGGACAATCTCTGGTCAATGATGAAATCATCATTTATGATGAACGGCAATCAACCATTCAGTACCTTATTGAACTACAAAGCTAAGGAGAGAGGATTTTATGAGAGATTATTTTATTCATGCCTCGTTTGACCTTGTAAACAAATTTGTACCAAGGGTTCCACAAGAAAGGAATAGTTATGAAGAGGATAGAACGAGCCGAATCTGTGTTTCTACAAATCTGTTGGGTGCCGTTCGCGGAATTCCCGGTTCTGGTTTTGTAATCAAACAAATGCTGGAATGTAATCTTCCAGTAATCATTCACGCTTATTATCTGGAAAGCCTAGATTATTATCAGCCAAGCATACAAGAGGTCCCAGATCAAGATTACACGAATGAAATGTGGTTGCTAAAAGAACCACTATCTGTAATTCGTGCAGATTACAAGATGAAAAAAATTCAGTTGAAAAATTTTGGTAAATACAAGGAAAAGGATTTGTATTACATTATGGATGCTGATTTCCATCCTATTCCGTACAGTGATAATTTTAAAAATCTGAATCAGAAATTTCACAATGCTGAATATGCAAGTAAAGTCATGAATATTTCATTCCGGTCATTTATGTGGAATCTCGGAGAAGAGTTGTCTGGCAAGATAAAAGAAGGAGGAAAACAATATGTATAATAACAGTTTTTGGGATACAGTCAAAGGTCATGAGGTCGCAAGCGTATTTACGAATGCAATGTTGGAACTATCCGAGCATCTTTCCAAAGAAAAGAAGCAGGAAGTATTTACTGTTTTCAAAAGTAATATCTATTCTTTTTTGAAAGGTAAATTTGAGAAAGGTTACACATATGTGGATTCCATTTCTAGTGATGGGGATCGTATAGTTGTAATTTTAAGCCATGAACAATAAAGAAGGAAAGCAGGAAGAGAGAATGGAACAACTTAATGTACTTGAATACTGTAAAAAGATTGGCCTCGATATTCGGAAGGATATTTTTTTACAGGATGAAGAAAACGATATGAAAGAATAACCAAAAAAAGGTCTGAGTTCAGACCTTTTTTTATTTTTTAATGGGTTGCTCATTCTATTAATAGAATCAAAATCCAAGAAGAAAGGAGTATTTAAACATATTCATTGAATTGATTCTAAAAAAGATAGAAGGAGATTTACATGAATAATGAAAAAACAACATTTTACAAAATGGTTTGTACAGCAAAACAGCAAGCGCCATCCCAAGTCGGATTCCAGAATCCTAGTTTTTATTGCAGAGTTTTTGACAGCAACCGGTATGGACACAGGAAGAATGGAAACGGTCCGAAGATTGTTTCAAGCGGGATATTGTTATTATTTCGCACTCATTCTTAAGGAGGCTTTTCCAGATGGGGAAGTATCATGGGCAGCGCCTTTCGGACACATCGTATATGTATATCAAGGAATTCCCTATGACATTGATGGCGTTTATAAAGGAGATGTCATGGAATACATCCCTGTCAAGTATTTAGGTAAGGCGATTGATGATTTTCGGCACATCCCAGACGTTGCATATAATGCGACAGAACAGGAATTAGCAAAAATCATGTTGGACTATCGGGAAAGGCAAAAAGGAGGAAAAACTTATGAATGCCAAGATTAAATGGAATGGCGGGAATATATCAGTAGACGTTCCAGCAGCAGAAAGTGATCTCTGGAAGGAAGTTGGAAAGCAATTACCAGACATGGACATTCCAAATGTGATTGAAGTTACCACTCCTTATGGAGGTGCAGTTCTGAACGTAACGAAACGTGGAACCGTTATGAAAAATGGAATAAAAATGCCTTCCATGTATGTTGTACCAAAATATAATCTTATCACGGGCCTTCAACAATCTACCTATCCAGAAGCATATTTGACTTGCATCAATCCTGAAGGAAATAACTACAAGTGTGCGACAAGTTCCGCCTCCAAGCTTTAATAGCGAAAAAGGCGGCAGGTCATAACCTGAACTGATTTTCTGAGGAGTGGAATGAAGGAGTAACGCCCCGAAACGCTCCCACTGATACTGCGACTGGCTATATATTGCGAAAGCATAATAGTCAGAAGTTTGCTGAAGTCGGCAGAGAGTAACCGTAAAGCTAATGCTACGAAAATTGTCCAGAGGTGGGTGACGTTACCTATATGCCGGGTGTCCATAAAACACGCATGGTTAGAATGACACAAAGGAGAAAATGACTCCGAGTCTGACGAACTTGCGAATGTACGGGTCTATAAGTTGACTGCATAGAAATGTGCAGGGGCGCAAAAGCGTCGCAAATGAGGTAAAGTAAGAATATTTGTTATGAAATACCTTAGTACATTACAGGTGTACTCAAGTTTGCAGGTCCAAAGCAAGAACCTAAACGTGTATGTAAGGATAAGAAAATTGGAACTTGGAAAGGTACTGGAGGTCATTGGACCTAATCTGACGAAGAATAATAAGCAGATGAACCAGTGCTGAAAAGTAGAGGTCGAACTAATGATAGCTCCTGTAATGGGAGAAGGAGGAATGGTCTCGAGTCGTAAACAGCATAATCAGAAATCATCACAATATAGGGATTCGTATAAGACAAAAAAGAATCACAAAAGAGGTGATGTCCTATGCCAGTTGGGAATAATCAAATCCGATGATAGATGATTGATTATTATGTTTACGATGGAACGCTGTGTGCAGTGAAAGCCGCATGCACAGTGTGGGGCGGGGGAAAAGCTGGAGATTACATCAAAAGCTTACCTATCGCCATTTTATCATTTGAAACCGAAGACGTATGGAATTGATGCAACTTACGGAAGAATTGGCTCCGAACGTGGAGAACGTTTTGGAGTAACCGATCTTCAAACACCTTATGAAACGTATCTATACTGGATCCGTTATTATGAGAAGCTGAGTAAAGGGTATGTTGACTCTTCTGATGTTTATCTTACAGGAAATACTATAAATAAGACGAAACAGACACAGAAGAAAAAGAAGGCTGTAGATCCAGTATCTTCAGAACTGTATCAGAAACTGATTTCTTATGCGAATCATGTTGTGAAGACAACGTTGCAGAATGCAGCCGTCACGGTAGAGCAGGTGAAAAAGGCGAAGTATTATCTGAATCAGATGGGAAAAAGAAAGACGGTGAATGGATTTAATTCTCAACTTCAGAAGCTTTTGATGGTAAGTCCAAGAAAGACAAGTAATGTAAGTGATTTTTTGGCTGTAAAGGCTTCCGATTTTGCAGGAATTATAGCCAGAGAGGAAAATTTAATAGCAGCTATGGAAGCTGTTACGAATTATAATTCTATTCAGTCTTCGGATGAGGCGGATGACTTTAATGCAATGGGCATAGAGGTTTATTATGCAAATGATAAACAAAAACAACAGGTACTCAGCCATCTCCCAAGTGATCTTCAGTCAAAGATCAAGAACATCTATCGAGTGATCCCTAAAAAACAACAAGAGAAATTCGACAATTATTTAAAGAAAAACCATATTCGAAATGTGAAGCAGTTATGGCATGGTTCAAGAAATGGAAATTGGTTTTCTATTCTGACAAACGGACTTTTGCTAAATCCCAATGCCGTTATCACTGGTAAAATGTTTGGAAGTGGAATATATTTCGCTTCTTCCGCTAAGAAGAGTTGGAATTATACTTCTTATCATAATACTTACTGGGCGAAAGGAACAGACGATATTGCATTTATGGGTCTATATGCGACTGCTTATGGCAAACCGAAGGACGTTACCTGTTCCGGACAATATACACAGAAAATTTTAGATGCCTGTGGTTGTAACTGTGTTCATGCTCATGCTGGGCAGCAATTAATAAATGATGAAATCATTTATTATAACGAAGACGCAATGGTGTGTAATTACATTGTTGAATTTGGATAAGGAGTAACATCTATGAAAATGGAATATGATCAAATCGTTTTAATCATCTTCAATAATAAAGGTCTCTCAGAACACAATTTTATTATTTCATTGAAAGATCTGAAAGAATCCTGCTCGGACTTTGCCAATTTACTAGAAAAGCATAAGAAGAATCAAAAATTTGACACTTATCATTTGACTCCAAATAAAACGATGAGTGCAAAAATATGCAGGAATATGCAAGAATTTAATTTGTTTGTATCCGGGGGATACAATGAGATTTTTGAAAAGGATTTCTATTGGAAAAATGAGTTTTGCTCGGATGAATTCGGAAGACTTTTGTGTAAAGATCCCTTTCAAAACGAGGAGCATTGTTACGATTTATATTAATTAGGAGGATAATTATGTTAAAAGCAATTGTTATTATATGTGGAATTGGAGAGGAAATAAGTTGGAAAGGATTTCCATCTGTTGAGGAAGCAGAAATATATGTGGAAACAGACATAAAAAATAGAACTTCAGAAAATGAAGCATATGTGATTCACTATAAAGATTACAAAACTTCTATTAAACAAAATAAACAGACATTGAAACAATATCAGATCATTGATCTTGAAATGGAAAACGATAAAAGGAAGCGCTTTCAAGACTATAAAGAACAAATCAGAATCGGTGATAGATATGATTCGGACGAGTATCAGACAACGACTTTGTATTTTTCGGCGCCAAGGGAAATTCTAAAATTTGTGGATTCAGATTATTTGAAAAAACATCCAGAAGCCACACATGCAAAAATCAGTTTGGAATATCCATCCGATATGCCAGAAGTGTCTCATGCAAGCGTAAGCATTTCACCGACAAATAAACAGGGATCTATTCTACTATGGTATGACGTAAGCCTCTATAGTTCTGACGTTGAAATGCTATTTCAGATAGCACGCGATTATTACCAGCAGGAAAAAGATAAAAACTGTTGGTACGAGGAACGGTGGTATGAGGAAGATCTGGAAGCAGCATTACAGTATCATGACATTCCAGTTACCAAACAGTTAGTGGAATTAATGAAGGAGGAATGTATGCATTTATTTGACGATAAGTCGGATAGAAACGAGATGCTTCAGAATGTAGCGGAAGGATTAAAAAACAAAAGTTTTTCTTGTTTTAAATATTGCATGGAAAATTACTGGGGATATCCAGTATATCGATTAGACGATAAAGAGGTCTATGCCTTAGATTTATCAATGGGAAAAAATGAAACTCCAGAACTATATTGGTGCTCGCCGCGAAATGATCCAGATGGCGAACCAGATTATCCGCTTTCACGCAAAGAAATGGCTGGCGTAGTTATCCAAAAAAAGAAAGAACACAAAAAAACGAGAGAAGAGATGAAGTTTATTCTTGTAAAATCTATTGCCGCCGGCGAATATCAAGATGGAAAACGCTCTGTAGAATGGCTCGATCTAGCAAGTGGCATCCATAACATAAAGCTTACAAAAGCTTTATTAGAGGAGTTAAAACAAACACCTATGGATTTGGTCTTTGATCCTGATTTTGGATGGTGTAAAAAAGAACAAAGGGATGCAAAAAAGGCATTGAGAGAACAATGGAATTTATTCAGCACCGATAAAACCTTTTATTATCAAATGCTTTCCAGACTTCAACAAGATTGTAATTATTATCTTTTTACCACCAAGAGTTCCAAAGTATTATGGGCCCATGACGAAGAAGAACAAATTGAAATCATGAAGCATCTGTATCTTAGTTTTTATGATTGGGAAAAACCTGAATGGATCTCCATGTCTGATATAGAAGATTTTGAAAAGCAGATGTGTCATAAAAATGAGTAATTCAATGAACTGAAAAAGAGCCTTTAATGGCTCTTTTTTTGTTGTTGATTCTTCATACTATTATTAAAGAGAGGAGGAGCGCAAATGCGAAAACAAATTATGACTTTAACAATAACCTGTATATTGCTTACTGGATGCTCAAAATTAGATCCCGAACTAGATTCCTTCACCATGCCAGAGAAGAAAGAAGTTAATACTGTTACGGAAGAAGCTAAAAGTGCAGTCGAGCGTATGGCGGAGCAGAAGCATGTGAAGCCGAAATTATCGGATGAGTTTATTTCAGAATATCTAAATATGGATGATTTTGATGAATTAAAAAGAAGGACAAAAGCCGGCATTGCAATTACAAATGATACGGCAGATATGACAAAGGAAGAAATTTTGCTATGGATGGATATTGTCCGTTCGAAATGGTTTAATCAATATACGGTAACGGATTTAGAAGAAAAGAAAAAGGAATTTGACAGAATTATTCAGGAAATGGCAGAAGAGGCGGGCATGTCAATCAGAGAGATGATGGCACTGGATTATGGATTGGGAGAAGATGAGGCGGAGCTTTTCCTAGAAAGACAGGCAGAAAAATATGTAGATTGTGAGCAGGAAAATGAATAACCGCAGAAGCATTCTCTTTTGTATTTCTTTTATACTTTTATCAGGCTGTGCCCATAAGGAACCGCCATTGGAACAGCCGGGAGAAGAGCTGATTAGTCAAAATGTCGAATCAAACGCGAAAGGGGAAAAGTCATCGCCGAAAGAGATTACTACGGAACCTATAAGGAAAGGGGAATCAGGGATTACCATTCAGAAAGACGGAAAAGTATCGAATGAACTTATGGATCTTGCACAAACTAAGTTAGCACTGTTACCTTCAAACGTGAAAGATGCTTTTTTAAACGATGGATGGGACATTATTCTTACAGATATGGATTTAAATCTAACATTTTATAATGGAAAATATACGGAGGTACTTGGAAATACAATTTATGGGGAGGGGATTATCTATATCAAAAGTGATGAGCAGGCTGTGAATCAAGCCATTTTACATGAGATTGGTCACTGGCTGGATTTTCACCTCGGTTATGTTACAGATTCCGATGAGTTCCGGACGATTTTTGAAAAAGAAGCAAATAGTTATATACAGAACTATCAAACCACTTGTGTGAGAAATCCGAAAGAATTATTTGCAGAAACATTTTGGCAATATGTAGAAAACCCTCAGAAATTAGAGATCCTTAATCCCAAACTGTACTGGTTTATGAAGGAAACTGTTGAAAATACAAAAACGGAACCTTTTTAGAGAAATGCAGGGCTTCCTGCATTTTTTTATTTTCTTACAAATTCACCATTCTAAAAGTAGAGCCCAAGAAAAGATGAATGGAGGCAAAGATAAGACATCAATGAAATGGATTTATCAGCCTCCGGAAAGAAGGAGGGAAATACATGAAAATAATCAAAAGAAATGGGTCAGAAGCAGAATTTAACTTAGAAAAAATTAGGATAGCTGTTACAAAGGCAAATAACACGGTACCGGAACATTTACAGATGAAGAACCAAACCATAGAAAAAATCTGCCAAAATGTTCACCGCAAATGTAAGACATATTTTCGTGCTATATCGGTAGAGGAGATACAGGATATGGTCGAAGATGAAATCATGAATCAAGAATTTTTTGAGGTTGCAAGGAATTATATCACATATCGATATAAACGCTCTCTTGCCAGAAAAGCAAATTCAACAGACGACCAGATTTTAAGTTTGATCGAATGCAATAATGAGGAAGTAAAACAGGAGAATTCAAATAAGAATCCAACTGTTGCAAGTGTACAAAGAGATTATGTAGCTGGAGAGGTAAGTAAGGATTTGGCAAGAAGAATTCTACTTCCAGAAGATATTGTTGCTGCACATGATGCTGGTATCATCCATATGCACGATCTTGATTATTACATGCAACGTATTTTCAACTGTTGTCTGATCAATTTAAAGGACATGTTAGAATATGGCACAGTCATCAGTGAAACAATGATTGAACCCCCAAAAAGCTTTGCTACAGCTTGTAATGTTGCTACACAGATCATCGCACAAGTGGCAAGTAATCAATATGGAGGACAGACAATCACCCTTTCGCATCTGGCTCCATTCGTACAAGTCAGTAGAGCCAAATACAGAAAAAAGATATCGTTGGAGTTTAAAGATTTGTCTTCGGAGCAGCAGAACCATATGGTTGAGTATATGGTAAAAGAGGAAATTAAGCGGGGAATCCAAATGATTCAATATCAGGTTATTACACTGATGACCACCAATGGACAGGCGCCTTTTATTACTGTATTCATGTATTTGAACGAAGTGGAGGATCCACAAACCAAGGCTGACCTTGCTTTAATGATCGAAGAGATGTTAAAACAGCGGATTCAGGGTGTGAAAAATGAAAAAGGTGTTTGGATTACACCAGCATTTCCGAAATTGATCTATGTTTTGCAGGAAGATAATATCCATAAAGGTGATCCGTATTTTTACCTGACCGAGCTTGCAGCAAAATGTACAGCGAAAAGAATGGTTCCGGATTATATTTCTGAAAAGATTATGAAGAAATTAAAGTTGTCTAAGGGAGAAGAAGTTGGACATGGTGACGTATACCCTTGCATGGGATGTAGATCCTTCCTAACTCCTGACCGTTCAGGTGACGGATTTGACAATATTGCTGCTTCTTCAGACTATGAGAAAAAACCGAAATATTATGGACGTTTCAATCAGGGAGTTGTGACAATCAATCTGGTAGACGCTGCCTGTTCTTCAAAAGGGAACACGGAAAAATTTTGGGAGATTCTGGAAGAGCGCTTGGAACTTTGTCATCGTGCGCTGCGCTGCCGCCACGAACGATTAAAAGGTACATTATCTGATATTTCCCCGATCCATTGGCAGTATGGAGCTTTGGCCAGACTGAAGAAGGGAGAACCTATTGATAAATTGCTTTACAATGGATATTCCACAATCAGCCTTGGCTATGCCGGTCTTTATGAATGTGTAAAGTACATGACAGGTTATTCTCATACGGATTCCCATGCTACCCAGTTTGCACTAGAAGTAATGCAGAAATTAAATGATAAGTGTACTCAGTGGAAGACAGCGGAAAACATTGACTATTCTGTTTATGGAACACCATTAGAGTCAACAACATATAAGTTTGCGAAAAAACTGCAGGAACGTTTTGGAATTATTGAAGGGATTACAGATCGCAACTATATCACAAACAGCTATCATGTCCCAGTCTTTGAAGAAATCAATGCGTTTACAAAACTGGAATTTGAAAGTAGACTTCAGAACTTAAGTCCCGGTGGCGCGATCAGTTATATCGAGGTTCCAAATATGCAGGATAATATTCCGGCAGTGCTGTCTGTTCTTCAATTTATTTACGAACATATTATGTATGCAGAGCTGAACACAAAAAGTGATTACTGTCAAAACTGTGGATATGACGGTGAGATAAAGATCGTTGAAGAAGATGGGAAACTTCTATGGGAGTGTCCGAACTGTGGAAATCGTGATCAAGATACAATGAATGTTGCAAGAAGAACTTGCGGATACATTGGAACTCAGTTCTGGAATCAAGGAAGAACACAGGAAATAAAAGACCGAGTATTGCATTTGTGATAACCATTACCATTGATTTTATCTGTTTGCAGCTATATCAAAGAAGGTTCAAAGGAGTTTGAGCCTTCTTTTATTTCGTTGTTTATTATGCATTCTAATTATAGAGAAATAATCAAGAAGAAAGGAGTTATATGAAGATTCTAATGAAAAGGAGGACATCATGGAAGAAATTCTGAAAACAGCGATTTTTAAGGAAGCTGATGAAACACTGAAACGTTATTGGAAAGAACCTGAGAATCAAACGCTTCCCGGAAAATGGAGTGCATGTATTAATATTATGAAAAATGCAGGAATCTGGGAAGAGTATCAGAAGGTAAGAGGTCATCATGCAGAAACAGGATCATTTTTTTCTTATCAAGAATATAGTTTATTGCTCGCTGCACTAAGGCGGGAACGTAAAGTATGTGAGGAAACAGATGGTCTTACACAAGAAGGGAAGATGAGATGTGTGGACATTATGAATCAACTGGAAAATAAGATTAGAGAAATCCAATACCATCTAAAATATCCAACTCTTGAGCAAAAATAATATAAAAGGAGGATAATCATGGAATACATAAAAATCAAAGACATGAAACAGGATCAAAAAACTTCTACAGTTGTATTGTTAACAGCGATCGAAGAAAAGGAAACGAAAGGTGGCAGTCCTTACTGTCGTCTTACTCTTTGCGATGGAGAAACACAAATTCAGGCGAATCTATGGAATAAAACTAAGGCAGATGTGAAAGTTCCAGAGAAAACATTAATTACCGTTGAATTGTACCCAAAACTATATCAAGAGGCTTTATCTTATGAGGTGTTCCGGTACGGTCCGGCACCAGAAGATCGTGTACTTACTGATTATATTGTAAAAGCACCTTACAATTCTCAGTCAATGTATGATAACATTCTTGCAGTTTTACGAAAAGAAATACCAGATCATGAGCAAGATCTAATTTGCATGGTCGAAAAACTTTATGAAGATCATAAAGAAAAATTACTTTATTGGTCTGCTGCAAAATCTGTTCATCATAACTGTTACGGAGGGCTTCTCTATCATACCTTTCGTATGATAAGGAGCGGAATTGCATTATCCCGTGTCTATCAGATCGATAAGGAACTTTTGTTGGCCGGTATTGCATTACATGATATTGGTAAAATATATGAATTAGAAACCGATAATCTTGGAGCTGCAGAGTACAGCATTGATGGAGTGTTATTTGGTCATGCGATGCTTGGAATTGAATTGATCAATAAAGAAGTAGGGCGAGCACAAATGCTCGGAACTCCTTATGACAAGGAGAAAGTTCGTTTATTAAAGCATATGTTATGCGCCCATCATGGTAATTTAGACTGGGGTGCCATTACGGTTCCGGTTATTCCGGAGGCAATGATGCTTCATGAAATAGATATGATTGATTCAAGAATCTATCAGTTTGAACAGGTAATGAAAGATTTAGAACCGGGTTCAATATCAGATAAAATATTTAGTCTTGGAAGCCGAGTTTACAAACCATTGGAGGAGGATAAGGATGAGTAAGATATATTATATTTCAGATTTACATTTATTTCATAACAAGGTGTTACAATTGTCGAATCGTCCGTTTTCGGATATCGAAGAAATGCACCAGACAATCATTAAAAACTGGAATCAAACAGTGACCTCAAAGGATGTTGTATACATCATTGGAGATCTTGGTATGTACCATTCGAAAGAGATTACGCAGATATTAAGAAGCCTTCCGGGAAGGAAAGTGTTAATTAAAGGAAACCATGACATTGAAAATCTTAAATATCGACCGTTGCGGGAATGTTTCGTTGATATCAAAAACATGGACACCATTCAGGATCAAGGTCAGAAGATTGTGTTATGCCATTATCCATTTGAAGAATGGAATGGATATTATCGTGGACACTACCATATTCACGGGCATATTCACGAAAAACAGGATAGTATCTGTCGTATATCCCGTAGATATAATGCCTCAGTAGATGTAATCGGATATACACCTCGTGATTTAACTTGGTTTAAAGAGAATTTTTAGGAGGATACATTATGAAAGGTTTTTTATCTTTGATGTCAAGCATTTCTGTACTAATGTTAGTTCTTAGTGTAAGGGATACAAGCATATATTCTATGCCGATAAGCAGTTCACAGCAAAACATCTCTGCTCCTTATAAAAGAAATGAGTCTACTCTAAAACCTGAAGATTCATTAGTGACAGTATCCCGTGTGATTGATGGAGATACCATAGTCGTAGAAATGCATGGAACAAAATGCAGAATACGGATGATTGGAGTCAATACACCGGAAAGCGCTTCACCGGATGAATCCCAAAATACTGAAGAAGGGAAGATTGCTTCAGAATATACGAAGAACGCACTTCCAGAAGGCACGAAAGTTTTTTTGGAGTTTGGCGATAAATGGTATGATCAGTATGGAAGGTTATTAGCTTATGTGTGGTTGGATGAGAAGTGTGATCGAACCAATTATCAAGATTTCCTTACCTATAATTATGGAGCGCAGCTGCTACAGAACACTTATTGTGAAGCTGTATATTATGCACCGAACGAGAAATACCGTGTATGGTATGAACAATTAGAATCTGAATTTCAACAAAAGACCGGTATTTAGCTGGTCTTTTGTTGTTTATGCGATTATTTTTCACTCTATACATAAAGGGAGGTGGTATCATGTATGTAATTGATAAACCGATTTTCCATCCGATCTTAGAGTCAGGAAAATCCATTATCGTAAAGAGAGAACATATGGAACAACATGCATTAATTGTAGAAAACTTGGAAGAACAACTTCGGATTGCTGTGGTCAATGACGTTATGAACGAAGAGGACGACATCATTAAAGATGTAAAGATTTTGGAAATTGATGTGGGGGAAGTGAAGGAGGGAGCCGTCCAGCTACGGCTATATGAAAAGGAACAGCATATACTTAAGATTAATGAACTTTATAAATTATTTAAAGAAATGTCCGAGTTACTCTGTGATCAAGAGCATATGATGGCAAATCAACAGAATATTACGGATCAAGATGATATTGATATCAGGCATCAAGCGCGTATGAGTGAGGTCCTTACATTATTAAAAAAGTAGCAAATAAAAAAAGGAGAGTGGGAGTACTCTCCTTTTTTATATAGAACATACGGATTCCGACACGGTTTGGTAGAAAGTGGCAGAATTCTTATGTTATTTATACTATACAATTTTTCCTCTTTTTTGTCTATCATGTCTTTTTTATTTTTTAGTAGAATTTTCATTCTATAAATAGAACATGAGATAAAGAAGAAAGGAGTAAAATTGACATCTCATCTGTTCAATATAAAACAGGAGGAAATCAACATGGAATGGAAAAAAAGAAATGAATCTTTATTAACTGTTGAACAAATTGTAGAAAATAATGTAAAAATTCCGATTAACGAATTTCTCAACCCACCGTCAAATCCATATCTTGCCAATCTTGATAAGGCAGTCTCATTTGCAAAAGAAGCAATGAAAACGATGGACGTTACTATCGTAGGAGACTATGATGCTGACGGAGTGTGTTCAACTACAATTTTAAGTCTTGCAGTGCATGAATTTACGGGTAAGGATCCTAAAATTCGGATTCCAAGACGCTTTTCGGAGGGATATGGTTTATCCATGAAAATCATTGATGAAATTGATCATGGATTGATCATCACGGTAGATAACGGGATTACAGCGCTTGAACAGATTAAGGTTGCGAAAAGCAAAGGACTAAAAGTCATTGTAATCGATCATCATCTTCCGATAACGGATGAAGAAACAGGGGAAACGCAACTTCCGGAAGCGGATATCATTATCGATCCACACGCAATTGTAGGCTCTGAGTTCTGTTCTTATTGTGGAGCAGGACTGGCTTATCGCTTTGCAAAAGAACTGATCCCGAGTTCTCCCTTATTAGAACCATTATTAGTGTTCGCAAGCATTGCGACCGTTACGGATGTCATGCCGTTGGTTGGTGACAATCGAAACATTGTGATTGAAGGACTGAATTTAATCCGTAAACGACATGTAACATTAGGTTTGAATGAATTATTAAATGAGTTCGATCTATCTTATATTACAGAAGGGGATTATGGATTCCGCATTGGTCCTGCAATTAACGCGGCAGGAAGACTGTTTGATGACGGCCCAGAGAAAGTAGTAGAGCTTTTAAAGACTCATCTATCCCCAATGGATGCAGATTACCCAAATGCGATCAATACGTGTCAAGAACGTGCGAAAGAGATGATATCTTGGAATCGAGAACGTCAAAGTCTAGTCTATGAATCCATGAAAAATGCGAATCAAGTCATTGAAGATGAAAATTTATCGGGAGATATTCCTCTGATTGTATATCTTCCTACTTGCAGTGAAGGAATTGTTGGAATCATTGCTGGACATCTTGCTGAAACATATCATACGCCTTGTATTGTCTTTACAGACTCAAAAAAAGAAGGTGTAATTAAGGGCTCCGGTCGTTCTTATGGTTCTGTTCATTTAAAGAAGTTTTTAGATAAATTAAGTGACCATCTTTTAGGCTATGGAGGTCATGAAGGCGCAGCTGGATTATCAATGAGATTGGAAGATCTGGAAGCATTTCGCGAAAATGCGAAGAAAGAGCTAGAAAGAAAAGAAATTGTAACGGATACAGACGTTATGTATTACGACTTGGATATTTCACCAGAGGAGATTCATAAGACTTTTATTGAGTTAAATAAGTATGCCCCGTTTGGAGAGGGAAATCCACAACTTGTTTTCAAAGTACATAACTTTGAATTATGTCCAGTAGGGGGAGCTTTCTACAAAACAATGGGGAACAGAGACCAGCATATTAAACTTTATGGGAAACAAGCCTCGGCGGTCGGATTTGACCTTTCGAGTGCTTACAAAGAAGAAGAACCGCATAAGGTAGACTTAATTGGAAATTTGAGTGTAAATTATTATAGAGGGAAGTTTTACGATCAAATTGAGTTTTATGATTTCAAAAAAATATTACCGGAAAGTACAAAAGCGTATCAAACATTAGAAAATCTATTAATGTTCGCGTAAGGAGGATACAAATGAGTAAGAATTATTCAGATATTTCAAACCAAGTCGCCTGTATACAAACGAGTTCACATACTTTTTCCATTTATGGTTCTATGGAAAAAGAATCCATTGAACGATTTGGTGAATTAGTTAATGGAAAATTCAAATTCTTAATCAATGATTTTAAAAATGGAAAAGGAGATAATTCTATTTCCGCCTATTATAATTTAGACATAAAACATATTAAATATCTTTATCAAAGAGCAAAATTATTGAACCTACCAGTACCTTTCACAGAGCAGAAAATACATGGTGCTTACCCTATCACAGAAGGTAAATATGCCGGCTTATGTAAAGCGTTTAAAATTGAGATAAAACATACTCCTATAAGACAGGACGGTTCCATAAGCAGAAATCCTTGGAATATTACGATCACAAATGGAGTTGCTAAAGCAAAAGATAAAGGAAATAATGTATATATACAGGAAGAAAATACTTTTCAGCAAACTGCTTACGCATACATTAATCTGTCTGACATTGATTTTTTAGACTGCATGGATCGCGCTTACAGTTATATGGAAAACTTTCGTTTCATTGCAGCAAGAGAATTAATTCCACAAGGCTTAAAAAAGTTATATGAAGTAAGATCTAGAGGAGAATATAGGACAGCAATGCAGAAAGCATATCAGGAAAGCAGCCAAGATGAACGCATGTCATCTACACAAAAAACAAATACCGTTCAGGAACCAGTTCAAGAGATTCAAGGAAACCAAGTTCCTAATGTCATATCAGGACCATCCGCTTTACCACAGCTACATCCTACCAATCTTTTAATTCAAAGCAAATTTCAAGCACTAGAAAACGGACAAGCTATTGCTCAATGTGTAACAAAAGGAAAAACCTATACAATCTGGTTTGATCAAGTAACAGAGGATATGATTGATGCTCAAGTCAAGCAGTTACCAATTACGGTAAATCTTTATATAGACAATCAAAGGAGATGTCATTGTTATAATACGGTAGCATGTTAATAAAGAGTCCCATTATGGGACTCTCTTTTTTTCATACTAATATTAAAGAAAGGAGAGGCTATTAAGTATGAAACGAATATTATTGGTTTTGATGAGTTTAATATCCGTGTTTTTTATCGTGTGGGGAGTAAAAGCAAAAACTCCTATCAACCGACCTTCTAACTTGGAAGAAGAACAGGAAACTGCATGGTATGATAACCGGTACACTGCACCGAAAGCAGAAGAAGAGTGGTATCTGGATCCTGAAATTCCATTAAATTATATACCAGTTCCGGGAGAAGACGAATTATATATGGTTGTAGATGATTCTGGCAATATCATAGGTTATCGCCATCGAATAAAACAGGCAGATGGTTCTTGGATATGGGAAGATGTAAACCCGGATATTCCAGAAAATTATGAAAAAGTAGAGGGACTTGAAAACGTTTATAAAGTAACGGACGAAGAAGGAAAAACAAGCTATGTCATGTATGTGAGAAATAGTGACGATACTTTCTGTTTCGTACCTGTTGATAAGAATGGTATTCCCTTAGATGACGGAAAAGATGCAGATAAGATAACAGATGAATATGTGCATATAGATGAAAATGTATATGCTGTATATAATGATGAGAATGTTAAAATGGGCTATCGTGAACGTGTAAAACAGTCAGATGGCAGCTACGTCTGGAAGGTGTGCGATGAACCGGAAGTGGATAAGACTGTAGGTAATGGCTTAGGCTCTTTGTCTGATCAAAAACAAAACCAAACCAACAATGATATAGAGACATCAGAAACGCCAGAGAAAACACAAAATAAGGATGGCACATATACCGTAACAGAAAAAAACACTTCAACAGAAACTAAGAATGGCTACATATATACCTATCAAACAACAGTGTATAAAACATATGATAAAAATGGAAAATTGATCAACACGAAAAAGGAAGGTCCGTATGAAGTCGGAAAGCGTAAGACCTCAGAAAATGCGAATGTAGATAAAAGTCAAATTGCAAATACTTTAAGTGGTGAATTATCAAGAGTAAGTGCAAAAGTGTCCTTTAACACCAGTAAGGCAAATGAAATCCTTAGTAAATTAAATGCAGAGAGAAAGTCACAAGGATTATCTATTTTAAAAATGAATCAAAGCAGCGAAGCGTATCAACTCGCCTGTATTAGAGCCGGCGATATGGCCATTTATGATCATGCTGCAAGTGTTTCTCCTATGTACGGCACTCTTGCGGAATTAATAGCTAGATATCATTGCACTACTACGAATCCTTCCGAAAATATATGGAAGGCAAGCACCAAGTCTGCGTCACAGATTCATACAAGATTTCAAGCAAATGAAGATAGCCGAAAGATACGAATGAGCAAATACAAAGAAGTAGGAATTGCTGTTGTAGAAATGAATGGGCAAACTTATGTAGCAGAAATATATCTTAATTAGCATTCACAAAAGCTAAAGCAGAGGATTTTGCGACATATTGGATTAAAAAAGGATGTGATAGCACATCCTTTTTTTAGAAAAACAGCTTAAAAAGTAATTAAAAGCTGGTTTTTATTATTTGTTGTTTTTGGAACAATGTCAATACGAATATCCTCATCTTCATTATCCAATTCCGCATAAAATGTAAAGATATCCTTGGTTGGTGTAAGAGACAACGGATTGTTGAGTATTTTTTGTTGTTCTCTCTTTAAAGAAGGATTTACAAGATTTCTTAATGCTGGATAATTCTGCAGAGCTCGTATTCCCCGTGTGTACCGTTGCATAACAACATTTACAGGCATATTTAGTTCCCTAGAAATAGAATTGTATGATTTTTCATTTCCGTCTACAACTCCAAGACGAAGTAAAATAACCATGCGATCTTCTTCGCATAAATTATCAAGAGCTTCATATAATACTTCTGATAACTCATCTTGTATTACACGATTTTCTGGAAGATCAAATCCAGAATTACGATTTTCTTCAGCCAACTGGCGTTCTAGTTCGGAGTCATAGTCGTAACGAAATTCATCTAATGCATGAATTCGATTTAGTCCTTCCTGAACATTCCGGAGTGATAAATTCGTATAAAGAGCGATATCAGTTTCAGAAGGAACTTTATGTTTACTTTCAAAATACTTAATAGCCTCTTTGATTTGAGACATCATATTGGCGTAATAAGGAGTGCTATGGCTGGTTTCCCGGCTAATGAATTCAGTGATTTCGTGTAAGATATATGATGTAAAATAAGTGGTCAAAGTTCCACGGTTCACATCATATTTTCCCATGTTTTCAAATACTGCAAGAGCTCCAGCCTGATACATTTCCTGATAATAGTCCTTTTTATAATTGTAGAAATGCTTGTTGATAATCTTTCCGATAAAACCTTGCGTTTCTTGCAGCATTTCTGTCATTGCCCAGTCACGAAGCTCTTTGTCTCCTGAATTGTAAGCTTCAATAATGGCAATTACCTTTTCCTGCTTTTCATTAAATTCACGATCTTCCTCTTGATCTACAACTTCTTTCATAACTAATTCCTTTTGATTCATTTTAACTCCTTCCTCGACACTCTTCAAACTGTCGTTTTAAATAATTTCTCTCATACGTTACAGTTTCAGCAAAAGCTTCACGTTCACGTTCTGTCATATTTCCAAGTTCTGCAAATTTACGAAGTGCATATCTCGCATTTTCCGGATGACGGATAATTAAATTTGTTTTATTTCGCCATCGCATATACATACTTTCTATTGGCTCTTTTGAATTTGGAGGAACATCAGATAGAATAAAACATCCAATGCTGTATGCAATTTTTTCCTTTGCTGTAATCATTTTGTGAACTCCTTTGCCTTTTTTTATTTCTCCCGCAACAAGTGTCGCGGGAGAAATGTAGTAATGTAATCTTCCATGTGTAATAAGTGTAGACAGTTTAGAACTATCGAAAAAAAAGGGAACCTCCTTGATTACGATTGCATTATATCATAGATCTTAAAAGGCGCAAATTCGTGGACAGGATTTACGGATGAAAACCTTAAAATACCTTGTAAAATCAATGTATATTAAGAAATGAAAAAAAATAGATTTTTTGTTTTTAATGAATTATTGTCCTCAAAAATAGATCAAGATCATCTTTTTACATACTATTATTAAATGAAAAATAAGGAGGTCTATCATATGACAATTATAGGATATTGCATCCCTACAACAGATATTTTGGAAGTAGAAGCGGAACTGGATCGTGTAAAAAGACGAATTGACAAGATCGGAAGTTCCTGCTATCAAAAACTTTTTGGTTATGAGGCTGCGTTTCTTTATGATCAGATGGCATTAAATGTATTAAAGAAACCTGATAGTATGTCTTTTATTGATTGGGTAACATCAGAATTAAAATTTAGAATCCGGATTTCTCAACAGAACGCAATCCCGAATAAATATAACTTAAATGTATTTATTTACGTTATGGAAGAAGAAGGAAAAACTTATCTAAAAGTCATTTGCCCGAACGAGGAATTAAGAAAAGGCTTTAAAAATTTGGAAGACTATTCTTTGACAGAAGAAGAGAGTAAAGATAAGAATAATGGAAAGAATGTGTTCTGGACACGATTGCAGAAAAAATACGAAAATAAACCGGTGTTAAGTCTTAATTTGACTCCATCGCCTGAGCCAGTTAAAGGAAAGATAGTATTTCCATCTCTAGGAGAACGATGTAGCACGTTGGCAAGGCACGACTTGACGAATTACTACTTAAAGGCTATGGCAGGAAACGGAAATATTCCGCCTTACATGATGATGCCACTCATGGACGAATCGTTACTTCTTCTTTCCAGTGATTATTCTAAAACTGATTTACGAAATAGAGAATTGCAGTTAAAAAATATTCTTCCTAATGAAGATGAGATCCTGAAGCTGCTTTATCCGGAATATCAAGAAGAAGATATCGATTAATCACTCTATGATGTAATGCCACTTTAGATAGCAATATCTAATAGGATTAAAGGCCGGAGATATAACATCGTTAGTACGATTAGTCAGTCACAAGTACACTATATGAAAGGAGTAATAGGCACTTCTCCCAAGTACATAGAAATTGGGAGATTCTGCCTTGGATAATTTATGAAATATATTTCAATTAATAAAGATTCTAAAAGAAGAATTTTAATTACTATCGGCTTGCTATTGTTCTGCAGAGTATTAGCTGCAATTCCCACTCCGGGAGTAAACCTTACATACTTTAAAGCATTACTTAATATGAATGCCTCTTTTGGCCTTATAAATGCACTGTCTGGAAATGGTTTGGAATCCCTTTCTTTAATGACTTTAAGCATTACTCCTTATATTACATCTTCAATTGTAATACAGCTTTTGGGCGTAGTGTTTAAACGTATTCAAGAATTGCAACAAGGAATGAAGGACGATCGTGAAAAACTGGAGCGGATCACTATCATATACGGTGGCGTTTTAGCGTTTCTTCAAGCCTTAGCTATGGCAATAGGATTTGGAGCAAAAGGACTTTTAAAAAATTACACATGGTATTGGGTTCTAAGTATCAGTATAATCTGGACAGTATTTTCAGTTATTGCCACATTAATAGGAAAGCATATAACCAAAAAAGGAATTGGAAATGGTATATCGTTGATCCTTCTTACAAATATATTGGTTTCTTATCCAAGTGATATTGCTACTTTATGCAATCGTTTTATCATTGGGAAAAAATTAGGGACACAGGTAATTTCCACAATTTTACTTTTGATTTTAGTTGTATTTATGTTTGCCTTTACTTATTTTTTACAGGATTCCCAAAAAGACATTCAAGTTAATTATTCTGGAAAAGTTCAATACGGAAAGACCAAAAGAACGAATAGTATTCCGTTAAAGTTATGTCCCGGAGGTGTTGTACCGATTATTTTTGCATCAACAGTTCTAACAACTCCGATTCTTATTGTTTCGTTATTTGGAAACATAGATCATCCATTACTAAATGTTTTAAACAGCAGTTATTGGTTTCGCTTGGAAAAACCAGTATATTCCATCGGAGTACTATTTTATATAGCATTAATCTTTGGCTTTTCGTATTTCTACACGAACATAACAGTAAATCCAGATGATATTGCAAACAAAATAAAAACATCTGGTGGCAATATTTCCGGAATCCGCGCCGGAAAGCCAACCGCAGACTATTTAAGGAAACAAATGAAATATATGACAGCAATCGGAGCAGGGGCGCTGACCATTATTGCAATGATTCCAATTATCCTTGCCGGAATATGGGGAATTTCCAGTATTTCATTTTTAGGTACCTCTATCATCATCACTGTTGGTGTAATTTCGGAAACAAAGAAAACGTTAGAAATGGAATTAAAAAAAGATAAATATCATTATATTGCAAAAAAAGGAGGTATTTTTCATGGATAAGATTAAAGCAGAATTCCGGCAGATTCACACTCCTACGAAAAAACAGGTCGCAAAGAATACAGCAGTGACTTTGGGGATATCTATTGCCTGTTCCTTACTTTTGTTTGGAGTTCAAACTGTAATTACAGAGTTAGTTAAACTTGTAATATGAGAGAACGGGAGGCGGCTATGAAATATTTATTTGGTGAAGTAGAGATACGATCTGAAACAGGATATATAGAAAATGAAGAAGAAACTATCCCAGAAATATTTCCTGTACAGCGTTCTATTACAATGAAGACGTATGTATATGGTGGACACTGTTATTTTCGAACACGGGATGTTGCAGCACTCTTGGGAATAAAACAACCTTTTCAGTTTACCTCTGATTGTAAGGAGATACTTGGGGAGAATTCGATAAAAAAAGGTGAAGACACCGCATCTTTCCGTTTGGAAGAGGATAATAATAAAGTGACATTTATTGAAGCAGCAGATCTTCAGATTGTATTAAGTGATGAGAAAATAAAAGAGCAATGCATCCCATCCATATATACTCAAGTCAAAGAAGCATTACAGTCCATTGTAAAATTCCAAACGAGGAAGCCCACGATGTAAAGTTTTACTGAATTAAGAAAAAGCCCTTTGAGGCTTTTTCTTTTATTTTTTCATTTGCTTTTCCAAGCAATTGCGTATTTTTTTGTAATCATCATCTGGAACATTCATGTTATCATAGCCCAGCATTTGCCCAATATAAAAATAACCATTAGGATATTCTTTTGATGTACGACAACGTATTTCGATTGTGAAGCGCCTACCGTCCGGTTTCCGCATAGACCAGATAGAACATCGATCTTGATTCACAGCTGGGATATAAGTTGATACACAGTTGTTGTTTACTGTTGATTCTTCTACAAACTGTTTCCTAGATGTGAGACGAACACAGTCCTCCGGCATTTTTAGTTTTCGAAATTTTGATTCTTTTGGAATGGAAACTGTTGGAAGTTTTCGGTTGCGACTACGAATCGCCAGCATATCATGCCAATCTTTAAACGTAACTAAGGATTTCCATGACAGAGGTATTTTTACGTCCATGGAAATTGCCATAGAAACGGCGTCACAAATGAATGATTTAGTGATTTCAAAATCAATTTTCATTGGTGCGTTTTCTTCATAAGCAAAATAGGGATTCTTAATTTTTATTTTCATGTTTGGAAAGTTTTGTGTAAATTTAACATGAAGAAAATAAGTTATAGGATCTATCATATCCGTTTTCTTCCTACCAATAAAAGTAGGAAAGCAATGGAATCCATAAAGTTTTTGAAGGTGTTCTTCGGGAACTAATCTTTTGGCACGATGAAGAAAGATTCCATCTCCGATACATTCTCGATTATTTCGTTTCATTCCAGTTGTTCCATAATATTTTTCTAAAAGTGCTCGTCTACTTCCGCAAGAATAAAGTTCTATGATCGGAATAGAAGTATATGCAGAGCCCTGTTCGAAATCAGAAGCTAAATCTTTAAAAATTGGGTATGTCTCGCCCAAGAACTGAAAAAGGAGCAGATACGGCTGGTAAGCAACATTGGATTTTTTCTGATAATAGAAGAAATCTTTTAAAGAGCAGGGATAAGATTTTTGACTTTTGTTTCCCGGAAAATTCCAGACATTTCCATTGGAATACCAGACAACTTGCCTATCATAAGTCACAAATTTTAAAGTTTCAGGGATTGGTTCTGGGTAAGCAATGGAACGTTGATCTCCTATGTAAAAATTGGAATGATAATAAAAAGAAAACAGTAACATATCTTTTTCCGAAGACTCTTTACTCTTGGCATACTCCAGCTTTAAAAATTCAATCTTGGTCTGAGGAGAATACGAAGGATCTAAATTAACTGCTTGTTTTAAAATCTCAAATTCCTCTGGTGTATGGCTGCAGTATCTTGAAATTCCATAAGTTCTATTTGTTTTAGGACATTCTTCTGTAAAAGTTTTCAAATTTAATCTTTCACAGATAAAATCAAAACATTTCTTTAAATTCATAAAGCACCTCCTTTCTGATAGTATGTCAAAATAATACGTTCATATATTAAAACCTTTAAAATGTAGAAAAATAATACGTTCATATATTAAAACCTTTAAAATGCAGAAAAAACAAGGAATTCTGGGATCTGAATTTTTAAAACGGCAATATCTCTTTAACAGAACTATCAGATATAAAATGTCGTAAAAAATGGTAAAAACAAAAAGATAATATGATAATCGTCTTTTTTTAAATTGAAAAATATTTCCTTTTTTATTATCTTTTGCCCCATTTTACACTCTACATATAGAACAAATTTTTAAGAGGAAAGGAGCGTAGAAGAATCACAATCGTTTAAAAAATCACACAAGACAAAGGAGGATACCATGAAATATTTAAAAACAGATTATTTGGATGATGAATGGAGTGTAACAGGTAACGAAGAAGATAGATTTCGTTCATTTATCAAAGAAGTAGCAGAAACCACTTATACAAAAGTGATTAGCCCAGAAAATTTTTTAATTTATTCATTGTTAGGTTTTCACAGAAAAAAGGATGAAGCATTTCGCGTTATTACAATTGAACCGGATTCTGCATCTTTGGGAATTATGCTTCTCAATAGTAAAGGATGTTATTTCTCTGATAAAAATCATAATATTGGATATATAACATTTGAAACACTAAAAGAAAATGGAGTTACGGATACTCAAATTCAAGAAATCGAAGAAGCAGGATTCTTTTTACAGTATCGAACAGAGAAAAAAGCCCTTACTTTGCTGCCAAGCAAAATGCTCTTAGCTACTTTATGCCGTCAGTTAGGAATTGGCAAATTAAATTCAGGACCAGAACCACTCCGAGATATATACCTTGCTTCACAAATGAGCCGAAGGAAGAAGTTTAAAATAGTTTATAGGAAATATCAAGGAAAGGCTAAGGCTTTTGCATGTTTTGGATTAAAATATCATGCGGAACCGCAGACCATAGTTTTAAAAATAATTGATCATTTAAGAATGTGTGGAGCTTTTGACAATATAAAAGTTCATCGTTGGAAAATATGTCATTCAAGCACTACAGTAGAATTAGTATTTCCCTCGATGCAGCTCAAACTTAATGATATCAATATTTTACCGGGGGTGCGTCTTACTACTTCCGATATAGGTGACAGTTCGTATACCTTGGAAAACATACTATGCATAAATGAACATACAATTATCTTAAAAGATTCTATAGCTAAAAAACACACTTCAGAACTGGACGTAGAATCATTTGTAGAACAGTATAAAAAAAATGTGTTCCCGGGTCTGATTCTGATTATGACTAGAATTAAGAATTTAGAAACTATAAAAGTTTCTTCTAAAAAAATTGCTCTGTCTTCTCTGTTGACAAAGGCAAAATTCAATCAAGTAATCGGGACCAAAAACATGGCAAAGTTTAAGAAGCGCTTAGAGCAACTTACGGACAAGGAGTGCTCTGGAATGGATGTGGTCTTAGAATTACTATCAATTCCCGGTTATTTACACGATCTTGGTATTGAGCCAACGGAGCGTTCTACAAAGGCAATTGGTATGATACTGTCTTTTGATCTAATCGGAGAGTTGCGGACATGTTAATAGAAAGAACCACAACTGGAGATCTTATATTTGGAAAAGTAGTTAGCTGGAAACCGGGAGCAATTGATGAAGACTTAACCATTCTGATCTTGATCGATGAAGAAACAAATAGAAAGATAAAGGTATTGTGCTGGAATAGTTATTTTTCAAAGTTATCCGATCGCGCTAGGTCACTCCTAAAAGATGACTGCATCTGCGTTCGTGCGGAGTTTGATGTTGGCGATCCAAGTAAATGCACCGCTTTTGATTTGAAAAAATCTGGAATATATGACATTATGACTTTAGATGGAAGACATTTAAAGATTGCATATGGGGAGATAAGAAAGGTGAAAAAGCATAAAAAAGGCTATAAATTATTCTTTCCATATTACAAATATAGTGAAAAGATTCAAAGAAGTTGGTGTATCATTCATTTTCTTGGATGGCAGAACTGTTCTTATATTAAAAATTATTTAAACAAAGGTAATTATTGTATTATTTACTTGGGTGAAACGAAGCCTATCCATTATGAAGGCGTACAAATCTTATACACGATTGGAAAGCAAATGATGATTGTGGCATGAAAAGAGGCTATTCCGCCTCTTTTTTTGTCCATAGAAATTTGAAATTTGTATTTTTACCATACTATATTTATAAAGGAGGATACATTATGTATTATGCAAGAAATTCATATAATCAAAGATGCTGTTTAGCTTTAATGAACAAATGTATCGAAAGGACATTTATCGTTTTTGATACAGAAACAACGGGTCTAAATAGACAGAAAGATTATATTGTGGAATTAGCAGCCATGAAATATATCGTAAAAAAAGACTCAACACCGGAATTGATCGATCAAATCGACTTATATATGAAACCGCCATATCCCATGAGTCAGGAAGTAATAGAAATCCATGGCATCACTAATGAGTTCTTAGCGGATAAACCTAATGAGAGAGACTGTTTTCAGAAGATTGAAGATTTTTTTGGTGAAAGACCAATCATATTAGGCTATAACGTAAACTATGATTACGAAATGCTCCAATCTTTGTATCAGAGAAACGGTAAAAATTTTAATACATCTGCTGTTTTAGATGTTATGGAAATGGGGTATGATATTTGCTTTGGCAAAGAATTTGAAAACCATAAGCTTGGAACGCTGGTATCAACGCTTGGATTAGATGTAGGTCTCAACTTCCATAACGCGTTAGATGATACGGTAGCAACTTATCGTATTTTGTTATACTGCTACAATGAATATAAAAAACAACCGCCATTTTTTCAAGGAGAACCACTATATGTCAATGCCATATACTTTTGGAAAGGTTTTCGAAAAGAACAAGCAGGCATTTATTTAAAAACCAATCTAGGAATTGTTTATTTCAGTACTTTTTTAAAAAGATGGTGTTCCTCACAGGTTAATTTACAAGAATGCAACATCGATGCAACTGAACAATATGTATTAAGAAGATTAAACATACCGTTCTCAGAATTCGTAAAACTGACACAAAAAAAATTTGACAAAATAAAGATCGAATGCAAAGAAAGAGGTGTTTATTTATGATTCTTATTGCTGGTTGGTATATATTAGTTCTTTGTGCTGCATCTGTGATGGACATTAAGACAAGAAAAATCCCCGTAGAATTGCCAATTTTTTTATGCAGTATTCAAGCAGGATATTACGGAATGGCATTGCATAAAGGGACACTTCATAGTTCTGAATGTATAACGGCAGTTTTATGTGCACTTATTATTTTCGTAATGTGCTATTTCTGCATGTTGTTCGGAAATCTTGGAGGATCTGATACATTATTTTTTACTGCTATTGGATTACATTTATCGGTTTACGCATTTTACACAGTCTTAATTTCTTTTGCTGTTGCATTGCCTTATTGCTATATTATACATAAAAAAAAGAAAAGTGCAGATTATCCATTCCTTCCTTATATAACAATTGGATATATTTTAACTTTAATAATTGTATATTTCGCAGATATAAAGTCTATTATTTAAGAGGACGGGCGGGAATTCTCGGTTACTTGTATCCGAGTAATTCACAAACATGTCAAACATAAGAAAGGGGTACAACATGAATTCTATGAATGAGATTACGCTATATTGTGGAGGACATGAAGAGTATAGAAACTTTCCAATAAACTATGATAAAGAAAAGGATATTTTCTGTTGCCAAGCAAAGGATTGTCCAAATTGCATCACAATGAATGATTACGAACAGTTGTTACAAGATATAACAGAGAAAACTTTTCAAAATAATCAATTTTACGAATCTAATCTTGCAGGAATGCGGTGGAGAAGTTATGGAATTGACTATTCTGTACTCAAACATAAGCGTGATCGTTTGGAGATTTTAGTATGGAATCGCAAAAAGGAGAAAAGTACGATATGAGAGTTGTTAAAAATCAAAAGGAATTACAAAAAATCCTTCCATTTTCAAAGCCAAGATTAGATATATTAATTCCAATGGAAGCAATTAAGGTACGAGGATACAAACAAATTTATTGTCCAAATTGCGGGCATATCGTAAATGGCTTTCGCCAAGACAAAAAAGGTGAAGCTCGTTGTCAAGTTTGTCATAGAAAATTTTTTCTATAAGATAAAAGATTATTTTGAAAGGATGTGCAACTATGGATGATAAACAGATTGTGATTATTTTTTCTGAAGAAATTGAAAAAGAGTATGAAGAAAAGAAAAAAAATGCCATTGAAAGAAGTCAGGAACGTTATCTTTCTTCAGCCATTGGCAAGTTACAAAGTTCTTAAGTGAGAACAAAGCCCGTTGCAAAAGCAGCGGGCTTTTTTTAAGATTTTTTTAATCGAATTCATAAAAATCAGAGTAGGCATCAAATGATTCATTGTTGGTTTGGTGAATAGCGATCACATCATTATCCTTTACTAAATGACCCATTTTTTCAATCCTGTCGTTTGTTAATCTAACACCTTCAACTTTTTTACCATTTTGATCAATGTAATCTTGCAACATTCGGATACATTCCTTTATATGCTCTGGGGGCTCTGTTTTGAAATCATTCGATAATAATAATAATCGACCAATTTTATTATTTGTTAATTTCAGATCACTACTTGCATAGATAGCATGAGATTCATAGATAGTCTCTTTTTCATTGTTTTCAACAGCAACCGTTACAAACATAGGCAGCTTTTCTACATTACATTCTATTTTTAATTTTTGGATTATAGGTTCAATTGTCTTTTTATATTCGTTTATTTTGTTATAATAACATTCACTTTCCATTATCATTACGAAATGTCCAGCTTCCATAAGAGGAAGGAGGACATTTCATCCTCCTTTCTTATAGCAACTTATCAACAGCGGCAAATAAATTAAAGCTGGTTCCCTCTACATTATCGTTTTCTTCTTTAGAAAGATCCAATTCTTCCGGAACCTCATTTTTAGCTTTCATGCAAATTTCCTCTTTTACAATAGAAGGTGTTTCATCTAAAGGCTTTGATGTTACTGCACTTGTATTGTTATGCGTGGACATTGTAGAAGAGTCTCTAATTACTTTTTTGATACCGTCCTTATTAAGGGGTGGAAGAGATTCAACATCTTTGATTTTATTAGAGGAAGAAATGTTTCTTTTTTTACTTTTACCTCTAGCTTTTGTCACATAAATAGGGTCATCATAAAAGACTTGAAAATTTGGTCGTTCTAAGTACATCCGGAAAATCTGCTTAATAGCACTATTGCGAACACCATAGCGGAAATTTTTAAAAAAATCAATGACATCTGATTCTTTATAGGAAAGGGCAAAATGTGTATCGCAATTAACTAATTTGATTTGGTAGGGCTGCGGGCGAGGCAGAGGAATGACAAAACTGTCATCTCCTCTGACAAACGCTATCACTGCCTTTTTCATCCATCTTCCAACTTCAAAGTCCGGATGCTTTGCTAACGCGATTAAATCAAGATCATGTTGCCAATAAAGTCTTACAATCACATTCATTTTATCGCCTCCTTATTTTAGACGATTAAAAAGGAAGAAGTAATACCCTCGAACATTTGAAAATACATTGGACAGCGTAACATCATTGATATTTGCAGGAACAATGTTTAATCCTTCCATTTGGGAAAACTTACTGTCAAAGATCTTTTGCCATGCAGCGTAAGTACCGCCGGTCGCGATAATATAATCAGTGTCTGAAAAATAATCGTGGAGTACTTTCATTTTCTCGATGGCTTCTTCACACACTTTTCGACTATTATCAAAAAGGAATTTTTCAAAACTTTCTTCTACTCGAGACATCTTCCGGCGCTCAGTGCGGTAAATGGTTCCTTTTTCCAATTTATTTATTAATTCTGGAACCAAAAGATGAACCCCGTAAATATCGGAAATATCTTTACAGGTCCTTTCAAAGACTTCATGCATACCAAGATTATTGAATGTTTCGCCAGTACCTACGACATTTCCCATTTTGACATTGTAATCATCCATTGTGCCAAATCCGGGATCAAATACAATTACATTTTTAGAAAAATATTGTTCTGCAATAGGAAGCTGATTTCCTTCTTTATCGATAGAAGCGGATATTAATGCTCCTAATGGCTGTGGCATAACATAAATGTCATCCTCGTGCAGGGTAAATGAAAAATTCTGCCATGGTCCATTCCCGATCTGAATTCCAAATTCATATTTCTCTGCAAGAATTTCTTTCAAAATTGGAGTATCTTTTGTTCGATATTTTGGTGGAAGTCCTGTTTGCACGGAAATTTTCTGTCCCTTTGGTGACCCAAATTCATTTGTTAATAATCCAATTGCAATTCCGGTTCTTGCTAACACTTGAAACATAGGAGAATAGTAACGGTTTCGTCCATATAACTCTTCTTCAGAATCAATTACTTCTGAAGCAACAACTTCATCATATGCAAGCGTACCAACTGCCCAAATTCCATCTTTATCACGATATCGAATATCGGTATCTGCATAGGCTTTCATACGTTCACGCCCTTCTGGAATTCTTCTGGCATAAGAAGGAAAACTAAAGAGTTTATTCGGACTAATACCTTTTACAGCAGAGTATCCGATGTCTAACCCGATCACCCAATTTTTTCCGTCGTTCGGAAACTGTTTTGGCTCCAAAACTGTTTTTGGCTTAAAATTCATTGCTTTCATAAATTATCTCTCCTTTACTTGGTCATAATAGCGACTATTTTTGTATCACTATATTGTTCTACATTTAGTATGAAAAATTGTATTATACTTAATATTTTGTGGACAAAAGTTATTTTCAGTAATTTCATACATTCTATTAATAGAATTAAAATCAAGACGAAGAGGAGGATAGAATATTGTCGCATAATTCGAATGAATTTTTAGGAGGATTTATCATGAGAAAAAACAGTTTAAAAAAAGGTTTGATTTTGGCAATCATAGCAGGAGTCCTTTTTTGTTCTGAGGGATTTGATAAAGTAAGCGCTTCAGAGGAAAGACTGACACCATTGTCGGAAAAGCAGTTCACCGCAGAAGAAATGGATCATCTTGTAGAAGATATTGACCCGGAAGAAATATATAAGATTACAAAAAAATTGCAAACTGGTACGCAAAAAGAATACATACTAGAAATCATAAAAAAATATCCAGAAGTTAAAATAATTCTGGAATCTGAGTATCAAGTTTCTGTCGATTAACATTCGAATTATGTACACCCGGTCATTTCAAGACCGGGTTTTTATTTTTTGAAATAATTATCATTCTATTAATAGAACTAAACCAAAGAAGAATAGGAGGAAGCAAAAATGAAGATTAGTTCAATTGATATTACAAATTTTAAAGGAATTGACAATATGTCAATTCAACCAGAACACTTAAATATTTATTTAGGTAAAAATGGGACAGGAAAAACTGCTGTTTTATCAGCAATTAGTTTTGCATTGACTGGCGATATGGATAAGTTATGGATAAAGTCTAAAGAAAAATTTGCATCAGTAAAAATAGTTTTTGAAGATAACAGCAGCATCGAAAGAAAAAGGAGTACGGATGGAATTACAACAGTAAAAGTAAACGGAAAACGTTCGTCTCAAAAGGCTTTATCAGTATTTTTAAAAGACAAGCTTGGTACGAATGAAGATACGATGCGAGCTTTATGCGGAGTAAACTATTTGGAAACATTAAGCAGTCAGGAATTAACAAAAACAATACTATCTATTTTACCATTGAAAGCAAATCGGGAAAAAATTTTGGAATTTGCTCAAAAAATTCAAAAGAATGAATTGAAAAGAAATCTATCGAAAGAAGAAGAAGATTATCTCTTAAGCCTTCTAAGTGACTTCCCGGATGTTTTAACATTAGAACATCTAAAAGAGGCTCATGCCATCGAAATGGAAAAAAGAAAAGAGTTACGAGCACAGGAAAAAGTACTATCAGCAAAAATAAATATAGATAGTTCCGTTCTGCCAAAAGAAAGCAAAGAAGAGCTTCAAAATAAGCTTGAAGACCTTATGAAAAAAGAATTAAAAATGGCAGATTACAAAAAACAGCTTTCGGATTATCAAATGGCCTTAAATGCTATTACAACAGCCAAGGAAAAAGAAAAGACATTAAAAGAGCAGATACAGGCAATGAAAGATATCATCGCCCCAGACCCCGAGCAATTAGAGATATTTGAAGATGAAAAAAAGAAATTTGAAACTTCAATCAAGCAAGTATCTGAAATTATGGCAACAAATCAGGCAAACAAACAGTTTCTTGAGCGTACTTTAGAATCTTTAAATAAGCCGGTATGTCCATTGAGTGATCGATTGATCTGTAAGACTGACAAAAGCAAATTAAGGAAAGAAATAGAAGAATTAATTCAGAAAAACAGCGAAACAATCCAAAGACAGACGGAGCATATTAAGCGCTGTGAAGAACAGATTGCAAAAAGAGAACATTTTATAAAAAAATACAATGAAAATCAGCTTCAATATGTAAAGAAAGAGAGCTATTTGAAACAGTTACAGGAACTCGTGATACCAAAAACACCTGAAAAACCAGTTGCTGTGAAAATAGAGGATCTTTGCAAAGAAAAAGAAGAAATCAATAAGAAATTGTCCGTCATAGCAGAGAATGATGTTACTAAAAAATATCAAACTCAATATCAGGACGTCAAAAAGAAACTGAAAAATAGCGAATTTGGCGTTGCTATGTTGGAATCTAAACATGGAATTCCTTCTTTAATCTTAAAAATGTGTCTTAGTAATCTTGAAACACTCTGTAACTCTAGGGCGAAAGAATTAAACCCATTGTTAAAAGTAAAAATCATTTACGAAAGCAGTATTAAGCTTTTAGCCGATTTCAAAGGAAATGATATCTATCTTCCAGCAGAAGTTCTTTCTACTGCTGAGTGTTTGATCCTGATTTTCTTGATCATGTGTATATTCAATCAGTTAACAGGAGCAAAATATATGATTATTGATAATCTGGACAAATTGGATGCTGATAACACAAAACAGTTCATTCAATTATTGAAAAAAGATAGCTCATACGATCATATTTTTTTAGCTGGAGTGAATCACCTAGATACAGTTGAACTACTTCAGAAACAGAATGTAATTATTCTATAAAAAAGCCCTGCGTGGGCTTTTTTGTTTGTTGTAAAGAATAAAATTCCGGACCGACCTCTTAAATAGTTTATCGAAATGTATTTTATCATACTAATAGTAAGCCAAAAGGCGGCATAAAAAGTAATATAAGCTTCGTATCCCTTAAATTGCTTTTAAACACAAAATTCAAAGAAAGGATAAACTGGATCGTTCCAGTAGGTTTTTACATGGAAGCAAAAAATTATATCTTTTTAAGAGGCGGAATCGTACAATCTCGGATTTCTAAATCGTTTTCGTCTATCACACTTGCAACAGATGGCAACAGCAGCAACCTTACATCATTCCCTCAGATTGTTTCTTATAATCCGGAAATATTTGCTCCATTTAAAGTAGGGGAAAGAGTAACTGTACAGGCGCATATTCAACAACATCCAATAAAAGGGAAAGACAGTATAAAGTACGAAACTAATTTTGTATGTGACAATATTGAAAAAAATAAAAGACCATTAGCTGCCTATGTTGAAGATGTGGACAATTTTGATCCTTATGACGGAGGGCAATTAAGTGATGAAAATTACGCATTAGTTTTTGGAAAGCTTCTTCGTATTTATGTACCGCATGATAATTTTTCTTTAATATCAATTCTCGTTCCATCAAAAAGAAATAATAAAATGGATATTTGTGAGGTGGGCTGTTTTAAGCGTCAATCCGAGATTGCTCAGATGTTAGCAAAAGGGGATTACGTCATGGTTTACGGATCGATTCGTACAAGAAATGAAACTGATGAGAATGGCGTTAGAAAGACCAGACAGCAAGTTATTTGTAAAGACATTTTAAAAGTTAATCATTTGGAAGGATTTTAATCGTGTGAGGTTTTACTCGATAACTTTTGCAGTGTACATACAGTCAAAAAAGAGGCGTAAAAAGCGCTTCTTTTTTTATTTTATCTCTGATTTCCCAATCTATAATTAGATAAATAATAAATGAAGAAAGGAGGATATTTCAATGCCACAGCAGGAGGATACTCAATTAATTAAAAAAGGAGAAAGTGTGTTTTATGGCATATTTTTACGTTACTTATGGCGGAATGAAAAGAATGGAAATTGCTTTTTCCAAATATCAACAAAACAGCAGTTATTACTAAAAGAACAATTTTCGAAAAAAGAAGTTCTTCGAGATTCGTACAGCAAAAAGGATATCTCATGGTATACTTTAAACTGTAATGCTGCAAACTTTTGCGTTCCTTTTTATGAAAAGAAAACACCTGTAAGAATTACTGGCTACTTTCTCAATGAAAAAGATAATGGATATTGCTGGGACTTTAAAATCACGAGTATACAAGAAGCATCACAGGAAGAAACGGTTGCAATTGAATATCTTGCTTCTGATTCATTTCCTAATATTTCCTATGAAAATGCCGTAACAATTGTTCGTTATCATGGAGCCGATGTCTTTTCTTACAACGAAATTAAAGGGATAGCAAATCAGATTCAGAAGGAAACGGGATTGGCGGCAAATCAAATAAAAAATATGCTAGATATTATAGGAAATACAGTTCAAGAACGTACTCTATATGAAAAACTAGCGCCACTAGGTATTCCGTATCCATTTTGTGTCAAAGCAGTCAATTTATATGGAGTTCATGCAGAAAAATATTTAAAACGAAATCCACATGCTTTTGGAGGAAAACTAGGTCTTTCCTTCCCTCAGTGTGACGCAATAGCAAAATCGTATGGTTTTTCATTAAATTATTCAGGAAGATTACGAAGAGCGGTTTTTGAGGCTTTAAAAGGGATTGCAAACAATGGAAATGTTTATGCTTCTCAAAATGCTTTTTATCGTTCTTTTTACAGAGTCCTGAATACAGAGTATTATGATGAATATCGTCCATCTGCAATTGACTTTTTTACTTATGTAAAAGATATCTTAGGGTTAAAAAAAATCAATAACATAGAGGCTTTCGTAAATAAAAAATTAATAAACGCAGAAGAAAGAATTGTGCATAATATTCTTAGGTTGACCTCTGTTAAGGACCTGAAACAGCCATGGGAAGAATCTTTGATTTCTTACGCAGAAAAGGTTTGTCAAATGAATTATGGACACCAGCAAAGAGGTGCTTTTCCTATCATGTTAAGGAGCAGAGGATTAAAAGTCTTAATTGGAGGACCGGGCACCGGCAAGACAACTACTATAAAAGGTATTATATATGCTTATCAAAAAATGTTTCCAGACCATAAAATACGCCTTTGTGCACCAACCGGAAGAGCAGCGCAACGTATGGCGGAATCAACAGAAATGGAGGCTGTAACAGTTCATCGTTTATTAGATTATCGTCCTTATGGCGATACAAACATCCATAAAGATGCAAATAATCCGATTCAGGCAGATTTGATTGTTGTAGATGAGATGTCAATGATGGATATAGAACTATTTGATATTTTTCTTTCTGCCATAAAAACCGGAACAACCATAATTTTCGTGGGCGACACAAATCAATTGGAAGCAGTAGGGGCAGGAACGATTCTGCAAGACCTATTGAATATGCCGGAATCACTTATTGATAAATGTGAACTGACGGAGGTGTATAGACAAAAAGGAGGATCACCTATCATTGAAAATGCAATTCGTGTATGCTGCGGAAAGACCCAATTGATAAATTGCGAAGATTTTCAAATCATCCATACGAAGTGCGAAGAAGAAACGCGTGATAAGGTCTTATCTCTATTGAAAGAGTTATATAATCCGGAAGATCCGTTTGAAACACAAGTGTTATGTCCGGCCAGAAAGGGAGAAGCAGGAATCACGAATCTAAATCAAGTGTTGCAAAAAGAATTGAATCCCGGGAAAAAGGGGATGCAGTATGGACGTACTTTATATCGTCCTAACGATAAAATCATGATGACTGTTAATAATTATGACCCTGAATGTAATTTTTACAACGGTGATATAGGGGTGATTAAAGAAATTACCCCCGGAATTGTAAAGGTTAAAATAAGAGATCAGCTTTTTCAGATTAAAAAATCCATGTTGAACGATATGGATCTGGCTTATGGAATGACCATACACAAATCCCAAGGATCAGAGTTTGCAAATGTAATAGTAGTCATGCCTATGGAACCAAGGTCTATGCTTGTAAAAAACCTGTTTTACACAGCAATCACAAGAGCGAAAAAGAAAGTCTATATCATCAATGAGGGGTCTGCAATGGAAACGGCCATTAAAACAGACCGTTCTTCAAAAAGAAACACAACGCTGTTGGCGCAGCTTCATGAAGCACTAAAAAAAGTACATGATTAAACATGTACTTTTTTTAGTGGTAAACTCATATGTCAAAGGTTGGAATTTCTGATGTATGTTTTTCCAATCTCATTACGGTAAGAATCCAATACTCCCTGAATAATAAATCTTTTTTTTCCGTGCGAAGTGCATGTGGAAAGTGTTACTATCCGATCTTTTGCAGAAACCGGCACATCAAGACCGTATAGTTTCATTTTGTCCATTTTTTCCAGATAAGTCGCAAAATCATTTTCTGTAAATAAATTCAATTCATATGGATATGTTGCATCGTTGGCAATAATCGTATCAAAGATTTTGTAAGTATAACGCCCTTGAGGAGTATAAATGTAAAAATATGGGTGTTTTTCTGCGTAAGCTTTATTCTTATATTTATCGTTGTTACCAAACATACTTCCATTAATCATATTGTGGCCATAAATAACAGTATTCTTATCTGTCCAATCTGCACTGTTTTGGTAATGCATAAAAATTGTTCCATTGATATTGTACGCTCCATTAAACCCCTTATGAAGATATTCCTTATTAGAATCCCCTTGAACGATCGGATAACTGACAGAAGGATCCATGCGTATCCAACCCACGCAATCCGGATTTTGTTTTGCAAGACTTTCCCAGTCTACAGAAAAGTCATCCGGTTCTTCCGTGTTCGACTGATTCGTACTTTTTTCTTCAATTTTCTGATACTCTTCATTGCCTTTTTCGTATTTCTGTAATTGTAGAAAAGCTAATATTAAACATATGATTGCACAAGAAATTAGAAAAAACCCCATGCATTTTCTTAATTTATTCATGATTACCTCCGTCTAACTCATATATTGTTTTCGCAGTTTTTGACAATTCCTCAATTTTTTTAACGCGCCTTTCTCGATCTGCCGAATTCTTTCCCTAGTAAGTTTCAATTCTTGTCCAACTTCCTCCAGTGTATGAGTACGGGTACTATTAATGCCGTAGCGGAGGAAAAGGACCTTACGTTCTCGCGGATTCAAAATTTCGGACATACACTCTATCAACGCTTCGGCGTCTATCTTTTGAAAAACAGAATCCTCTACGCTAGGAATAAATTGATCGGATAATAACTCACCTAATTCTGTATCCCTCTTCGAATTTTCAGAAGTTATTAATGCATTTAAGGATGTCGTTTCCAATGTTCTTATTTTTTCCATGGCATATTCAATTTTATCAGGTTCAACTTTCAGTTCATTTGACAGATATTCGATGGAGGGATCCTTTCCATATTGCTCCTGATATTTTTTGGTCAAAGAGATGATTTTCCGATTCATTTCCATAATGTATACGGGAATTCGAACATTATTTCTGTGATTTATTATATATCTTGTCATTGCTTGCTGAATCCAATTTGAAGCATAGGTAGAAAACTTGCAGCCCTTATTTAGATCGAAATAGTCCACCGCAGTCATTAGACCAAAAACAGCTTCCTGCTGTAAATCTTCAAGATCTATGCCCGAATTTAGATAAGAGACACTAAACTTACGTATCAGACCTAAATTTTTTTTTACAATTATATTTTTTAAATCAGGATCGTGATTTTTTTGATAAAAAGAAAAAATAATCGTTTCTTCCTCAGCACTCCACGGAGAATCAGAATTCAAAATGTCCTGTAGATTTTTTTCCATAAATAAATTCTCCTTTCATAAAATTTTACTGTCACTAATAGTTTGAAAAAAAAGAGTAGCAAAGACTTTCTCGGACAAAATGTGTTGTCCCAAAAAAAGGTGCATTTATAAATTTTCCATACTATTAGAGAAAGGAGGACTTTTATGAGCAGATTGAACAAAGTATTGAATCAAACAAATCACATGAAAGAAAAGAAAGAAAAAGAAAAGAAGAAGAATACCCCATTGCCGGTATATGACTTGGAGGGAAAAACAGTCACGCCAGAGAAGAAAAAACGCGATTTTCGTTTAGCTATTTTTTTATTAGTTTTTGCTGGTGTCTTCTCATTTATTTATCTTCCCGGTTATTTTATGAAAGGAAAAGAAACATCAGATTCCAACAAGATAGTAGTAAACATGGACACAACAGCAATTAGAAAAAGTAATACTGCACTTAGAAATCATCCGTCTGAAGATTTTGATGGAGACGGATTAACTAATGCTGAAGAAACCAGCCTCAATACAGATCCATTTCAAATTGACACAGACGGTGATGCGATTTCAGATTATTGTGAAGTTAATAAAACAGATAGTGATCCTAAAAATGCAGAGAACATTATGGTAGATGCACAGACAAAATCAGATAAGCAAAACGGAAAAAATGTAGGATCTCCTTATAAAATTGGTAATGTAATTTTATGGGCAGATGATTACGATAGCAAAGCTTACGGAAGTGTTGTTGAAACAATCAATGGCTATCATTTCTGTTATTTTAATGGATATGCACAGTTCCCAGAGACAGATGGAAAATATGCTTATCGGGTAAAAAACGGAGTTCATCAAGAACTGCCTTACCGAAGTGAAGAAAACGCATGGAAGATATCAGCGGGAGATGAGGTGGAACTATATAATAAACCATTAGATGAAGTAGTAGAAATTACTTTTTTTAAAAAACCATTTTATCTGCCAGCGAATACTTTTACAGAAATAGTTGCCAAAGTTCTCCCTGATAAAGGTTATTTTACCGGGATGAAGAAAATGAAAATTGATATAGAGCCCAACACAAAAGATAACACGATGGTAACAATTACAAAGCCTGAATTTGATTCCTCAGATGAATACCGTTTTACTGTGAACAGCAATACACTGAATGACTTGTTATTTGTAAGGAAATCCATTAAAGAGGATGAATGCTGTGTAGCTCTATCTCTTTATAATCCAAACAAAGGAGAATATCTTGGTATTGTATATGGGTACACCTATGATGGAAACTTATTGATTGCAGACATGAATAGCTTGGAACCGATTGGCTCCTTGTCGGTAACTGAGTCAGCTAGGAAGACAATGAATGAAACTGGAGATATTGTATCCATTTCTTATTTTGATTTTAAGGGACTTGGATTTGATTCTACAAAAGGGGATCGTATCAGCTTCTTTGCTGCCACCTCGTTGGAAGGAAATCAAAATCTTATGAAAGAGAATACTTTAGATAAACAGGAAAAAGCTGACAAGGAAGAAAAAGAAGAAGAGAACCATGATACATTCGATTCTCCAGAAGATTCCGTAGAATCCACAGAAAACAGTACAATGCAAACAGACGCATCAGAAGATACTTCTGTTCCTGAACCATAAAAAGACCGCTTATGCGGTTTTTTTATTTTTCCACTTGTCTTTCATTCTAATATTAGAACTAATTTAACGAAGAAAGGAGATTTATCATGGCAATGTATTTTTCAGAAGAAGACATTGATTATTTAAAAGAGCTGGTTACTCCTTCAATGGCTGTGCAGGCATTAGGAATAGAAACCAGAAAATTTGGAAGGGATTTGTCTATCTTATGTCCAAGCCCGGACCATAACGATCAACATTTTGGTTCCTGTAAAATTATGTATAATGGAAAAGTCTGCAAATGTTTTGCATGCAACAGAACGTTTACTTCCCTACAAATTGTTATGTTGGAGACTGGATGCAGTTTTTATGAAGGTATGTGTACGTTAGCAGAGATTGCTGGCGTGGAAGAGCAGTTTGAAGCTTCTAACAATAAAACAAGTACGAAAGAACTCATAAAAAATCTACCAAATGAGTTAAAGAATTTGATAGGACTTGCAGCTTTTTCAAAAATAGCTAACATTGATAACTGCAGTGATTATCGAGAAGGGGACGCAAATTATATGCGTGACAAGAACGGGGATTATGTCCGATACAATAACGGGAACTGGAAACCATGGCTAGATTTGAGAAAAGAGAATCCAGAAACTTTTGACTGGTTAATACGTAACAAATGTAAAGAAAAAATGGTTGCAATTGATCTGTTAAAAAAGAAAATTCGAGACTCGAATGGAAGTGAAATTTCAAATCTTTGTTATGAATTCATTGGAAGATATCAGTATTCATTAACCGAAATGTTAAATGAACTGGATCGAATCTATGAAATAATTTCAAATCTTTATGTAGAACATGGAGGACGAATCCGGGATCGTAAGATAATGGCTCTCAATGTCTTGAAAATTCAAACAGCCTATTAAAAAAGGAGCGGGAACGCTTCTTTTTTTGTCTGAAAAAATCAAAGAGCCGCAGTCTTTGGCATACTAAAAATATAAACATTAAGTTAAAGGAGAAATATTATGAAGCGCAAGGCTTATGGGTTTATACATTGTCATACGGATCATTCATTACGTGACGGTGCTATGAGTGTTCAGCAATTATGCAGTCAAGCAGTAGAAATGAATGCAAAAGCAATAACTTTGACAGATCATGGAACATGTACAGGGTGGATCGAATTCATGAAAACCTGTAAAAAGCTTAATATCAACGGTATTCCGGGAGTCGAAGCTTATGTAAAAACAGAATATGAACCTAGAGCACATTTGGTTTTATTGGCGAAAGACGAGATTGGGTATCGTGCGATCTGTCGTGCAGTTACGAAATCAAACATGAATCAGCGGACAGTTGCAAAAGTAAATACTTCTGTCATGACGAAAGACTTATTGACAGAATGTTTTAGTGGAGGACATGTGATCGCTCTAAGCGCATGTATCAATGGAGTCATTGGAAGTATTTTTTTGCTGAATGAAATTTCGCAAAAGAAAATAGCAAAATTAGAGAAAGAGATTGAAAAATATGCAAGTCCGAATGATTCTATCAGTGTTGAAAATAAGAAAAGGTTGGAATCGTTAACTGAAGAAATTGAAAAGCTTGTAAAAGAAAAGGAGTCGTTACAATATTTAGCAAATAAAAAATATACAAAACGACAAAAAGGAGTAGAAAGTTTAAAGATTTCAGCACCGGAAATTTATGAACAGGAAAAAAGGAAATTTTTAAGTGAGATAGAAGCATCTGAACAGGCAAAAATAGAATTGGAAAATATAAAAGCTGAACTGAAAGCCAAGCGTTCTTCCAAAACGGCATTAAATAAAAAGATAAAGAAATCCGAGGAAGAATATGAAAAATATAGGAAACTTTTAAATAAAATTGAAGAATTAAAGAAAAAGAATGGATCACAAGAAGATTCCTATAACGCTGCTCTTCAGGAAGCACAATGGTATCGAAATCTTTTTCGGGAAAACTTTTTCTTAGAACTTCAGTATCATGGATTGCCGCAAGAGCAATACATTATGCCATTACTTGTAAGATTATCAAAAGAATTAAATATTCCAGTGGTTGCGACCAATGATGCTCATTTTGCAAAACGGGACGATTATATGACCAGACAATATTTGAAAGCATTACGTTTCAAAAAATGGGAAGAAACTGAATCATCAGATCGACAAATGTATTTGAAATCAGATGAGGAGCTTTATCATGCACTTTTACAGATTGTGGATGCAGATACAGCATCAAATGCAATAAAAAACATCCAATATATTTGCGATTCCTGTCATGTGCAACTTCCAGAAGAACAACATTATCCCAAGTATCAGGAAGCAGCAAACTTGGTTCTTGATGCAAAAAAGTTATTATGGGAAAAAGCCATTCAAGGGATTGCTATTCGGTATCCTAATGGTGGTTTTGACGAAGCAAGAAAGGAACGTTTGAAATATGAATATCAAGTGATTTGCGATATGGGGTATGCTGATTATCTCCTTATTGTTGCAGATTTCGTCAACTATGCGAAATGTCGTAGTAAGGAAATTGAGTCAACTGGTTTAGGATACGGAGCCGGTCCGGGAAGAGGTTCAGGAGTTGGCTCTCTCATAAATTATTTACTTGGGATTACAGCTTTAGACCCTCTTGATTATGGCCTTCTTTTTGAACGTTTTCTAAATAAAGACCGCGTATCAATGCCTGACATCGACGTGGATTTTTCTAAAGAAGTACGTCCTGACGCAATTTCATACGTTCGGAATAAATACGGTTCAGATAGTGTTGCAGCAATCCGGACCACTAACAAACAAGGAGCCAAAGACAGTATACATAATGCTGCCAGAATATTAGGCTGGAAATTATTTCCGGGAAAAGATTCCGATCCTAATATTGCCACTCAAAGAAAAAAATTGTATAGACTGGGTAATGAAATTGCAGCTGATATCCCTGTAGCGCTGGATATTCGAATCTCTGATTGTGAAACAGTTTTTCAAAAATTCCAAGGGAATAAGGATGCGGAAATGATTATACAGATCGCAAAATGCTTGGAAGGAAAAATTGTATCTCTGAGTGTTCATGCGGCGGGTGTGATCATTGGCGATGGGAAGCCATTAAGCGATTATATCCCCTTATTATATAATCGCGATGTAGAACAATGGGCCGTTCAGTGTGATATGATTGAATCCGAAGAAATTGGACTTTTAAAAATGGATTTTTTAGGATTAAAGACATTAGATATTTTAACAGAAACTATCCGTGAAATTAAAAAGACGTATTCGGTGTCCATCGATCTTGAGAAACTTCCTATGGAAAAAGAAATCTTTCAGGAAATTTTCAGTAAAGGTAATACTAATTGTGTTTTTCAATTAGAATCTGAAGGTATGAAACAAATGCTCAGGGAATTTCGTCCCGAATGTTTTGAAGACTTAATCCTTCTGCTTGCCGCATATCGTCCGGGGCCTATGGAATTCATTCCAGAAATCATCAGTGTAAAACACGGAAGAGCCAAAGCAAGTTACCTCATACCAGAATTAGAACCGATTTTGAAGTCCACTTATGGAAAGCCTATCTATCAAGAGCAACTCATGGATATATTCCATGTATGTGCCGGGTTCAGCCTTGGCGAAGCAGATATCATTCGGCGCTATATGTCTAAAAAGAAGATAGATAAGTTTCTTGCTTATCGTCCCCGATTTATAAGTGGTTTGCAGGAACATGGCGTAGAACAGAAAGAGGCAGAAACGTTTTGGGAGTCTTTGGTAGACTTTGCGAAGTACGCATTTAATAAATCACATGCAGCTACTTATGCAGTAATCGCCTATCAAACTGCTTGGTTAAAATACCATTATCCGGAACAATTCCTTTGTGCTGTGCTCAATCAGAACGAGGTAAAAAAGATACCTTTCATTATTCAGGAATGTAGAAATATGGAGCTTCAAGTGCTTGGTCCAGACATTAACCTTTCAGCTCCAAGGTTTACCATTCCGGAAAAAGGGTCTATTCGCTATGGATTACGCGCCATTTCCGGCATCAATCAACAAGCGGATATCATTTATAAAGAAAGAATCAGCAATGGTTTTTATCAAAATTTTTGCGATTATTTGTTTCGGATGCATCCAAATAAGAGTGATACTGAGAAGCTTATCAAAGCAGGAGCTTTTGATCAATGCGACCACGCAGGAAGACTGCAGAAACTGAATACATTATCAGATCGTATAAAGAATCTGGACACATGTTATAAAAAGCAAAACATAGTAAATCGAATACTCAAAGAGATGGAAAGTCCAATGGACTGTAAGACGAAAGAACAGAACAAAAAAAGATTAGAAACGGCTAGAGAACTCTTAGAACGTGCAAAAACGAAGGTGTTGCATCCAGAAAACAATATACAGATGCTCGAAAATAAACGGGAAAATCTTAAGAATGAATATGAGGTTTTGGGGTGTTACATTAGCGGACATCCATTGGAAGCATATACGGGATTATATCAAAACCACGAAATCAATCAGTTGAATCAATGCCAAATTAATAAGTATGCAAATTATATAGGTCTGATTGAAGATGTAAGATTGGTAGAGCGAAGAAGCGATGGAAAAACAATGGCATTTTTCACATTTTGTGACAAAACTGCCTCTATACAGGTTAATTGTTTTGCCAGAGAATATGAAGCATATGCCTCATTTATTCAATCCGGACAAGTCGTTAAGATCTATGGGAAAATAACAGAAGAAACTAAGTATAATCAGAATAATGAAAAAGAATTAAAACTCACTATAAAAAAAATTGAGCACTGTAGCCCAGATATGCCGCCATTTTTTATCAGTGTAGTCAACATGGAATGGTATCTCAAATATGTAAAAGATAAACTAAGTTATTTCATAAAAGAAGATGGGTATCCAGCTTACCTTCATGATTCCGCTACTGGTTCAATATATAGATTAAAAGAAAGATTCAGTATAGATTTACTACAAATTGAAGTTAAGAATTGTTTCATTAAAGAATTTTACAGCGATAAAGACAACTTGTGAACTACTCAACCAATACCTACGGGTAAACCCAAGGGCATACTCGCCGAGAGTTTTATGACAGCTCCCCAGATTGGAGCTGTCTTTTTTCATACTATAAATAGAGAAATTTTACTATTAAGGGAGGGAATAGAATTGTCTACAGTTATTAAAAAAATTATCATACTTTTTTTGACGATATTTGCAGGGGCTGCATGTGCCGGATGTTCTACCGAGATAAAGCCGGATACAGCTGAACAAGGAACTTATGCGACACAAAATAAAAATACGGCTTTGGAATATTCGATTTATATGAACAAACAAATCACTAATTTCGCAAACCAGCTGACGACAAGATTGACCATGATAAATAACCATGAAGACTCACAATATGAAAACGAGATTGAATTAACGGAACAAAGTATTGAGATTATGGAAGATATTCTTGAACAGGTAACGGTAACGAACCCGTCCGTCAATGGAGAGGACGACCGGGAAAGCGTAATTCTTGCAATGGAAACGTCAGTGGAACATATGAAGGATTATAAAACTGCTTTAGAAAACCAAACCTCAGTCAAAGGGTTTGCGGATGAATTTCAGAACGATTTTAATGCTCTAACCGGTTTGGCTAATCTTTATTATCAATAGGAATTCACTCAAAGGAAACATAAAGGAAGGAAGCACAATTATGGCACGAGAAAATACGGTAATTCTGTACGGACAGGTTTGCAGAAAACCTCGGATATTACAAAAAGATGATCAATTCTTAACTGGAAAAGTAATTTTATATACATTACGCAGATCTTCTGCTACAAAACAACAGATTCTTCGCGGTGAGGCTAGATATGACAACATTCCTGTTTTCTCTAGGAATCATGATTTTATTGAAAAAAACATGCTCAATATTGAGGAAAACGACATGGTACTTGTCAAGGGTACTTTATGCACTTTAGAGATTGAAAAGACATTCTATTGCCCACATTGCAATCAAATAAACAAAAGAGACGGAGTTATTATTTTTGTAGATCCTATTTATATCAAAAAATGTGAAATGAATGTATGTGATCTGGAGGAACGAGATCGTTTGCTCATGAAGTCTGAGGAAATCAGCAATATGGTAAAAATCATGGGCACATTATGCAGGGATCCGGAAATTGAAATCAATGAAGACTATAATCGGACAGAATGTAACTTTCAGATTGCTTCCAATAGGAATCGACATATCTTAGAAGATGATCCGGAAAAAAGAACCGATTATCCTTGGGTAAAAGCATATGGTGCAAGCGCAACAGAATATTACAATGCCTTACATATGAATTCTACCATTTATATTAATGGAGCAATCCAAGTACGAAACATTCGTAAAAGACATTTGACTTGTGATTATTGTCATGAAGCTTTTACCAGACCAGACACAGCTGTTGAAATAATTCCCTATAATATTGAGTATATTGATGATTGCATTATTCCAGACACAGAGAATACGAAAGGAGACGAAATAGATGAGTAAAAAAGGCTTATTGGCGTCAAGACTTGAAAAAATGCAACACACTGCTAGGGAAATAGAAGAAAATCGCATCACCGCTCCTTCAGAAGAACCGGAACAACCTTTTTCGCTTCATTTAAAAGGTACCCCTTTAGAAGAACATATGGGGAAAAGAAAGGAAACTTTCGGTGAACAGCAACCCCCAACCAATTCATCAACACATCAGACTTTTTTGTATCAAGATCTCACAAATTTCAAGAGTGAGGATGAAAAGCCTTTACCTGAAACAGCCAAAGATTCTCACTGGAAACTGTCAACGAGAATCGTAAATATCTTTCTCATCGTATGCTGCATATATGTTTTATTCTTAATCTATGGAGTTGTTGTAACCGACTATCAATACAACGGGCAAGGGAAGATTGAACCACAAGTGTTATCCGTAAAGGAATTAAAACAAAAAGACCAGTATGAAACAATATACTACCAATATCTTCATTGCAGAAATTTGTATGAGAAAGTTTTATTGTTGGATTATCGTATTGGAAAAGGAGAAGAGGATCCCTTAACGATTGCACCGGAATATGAAGCTTTACTAGATGAAGTCTCAGATCTTTCTATTAAGACAGACGCTTTAGAAGTCGATACCAAATATAGTCAGGTTAAAAATCTGTTGTTGAAATGGATCAAAGATGACATTGCAGTATATCTGCAAAACATGTCTGCAGCAATTTCCCAAAACAATGCTGAAACGGCAAATAATGCACTGCAAGATAAAGACCGTGTATATAGTGATTTTTCTATTATCACACAAAATATGGTTGCTATGGGAGAAAAAATATCAGGGGTTGACCTTATGGAATTAAAAGAATGGACTCCAGAATCGTATGTTGATAAAAAAATTAATGGAGAGTGATGAAGATGCCTACAAGAAAGGATTACGATATTTTATTTGATCAGTATAATGTTGCAATCGCAAAAGTACAAGATTTGCAAGAGCAAATGCTTACAAAACAAAAGCAATGGGATAATAGAGAAGAACATTCTAAAGTCGTACAATTAGCTATGAGAGATTTTTGTGAAGAAGTGTTAGCCAGAGACAATAAAGAGATGGTTTTGGGCGCTGATTATTCATGGGCTTCCATACCAATTCTCGAATTGATTAATAAGGCTCAAAAATCATATCGTGAAGAAACACATTTTAATAAGGATTTCATGAGAAAACTGCTAGATGAAACTGAAATACGAAGGCAGACAATTGAAAGTTTAGAAGAACAAATTGCAGTAATGAGGACCCAGCCTAGCGCAATTAAAATCAGTCAGGAAGAGTTGGCCAAACAGATTGAAGATGAAAAAAAGAAACAAAAGATCATACAATCTCTTCCACAGGAACAGCAAAAGAATATTGAAAATGGAAAATCTGAAGTTGTGCTGGAGGACGAATCAGATGTTTTAGCGAAAGAAGAAGAAGCGCTTTTAGCAGAAATCGCTGAAACAAGTGCGAAAGCGCAAATTAATCCCAAATCTGTCCCTTATGTTCAAAACCGAAAAAATATTGAAAAGAAAAAAGAACGTAAGCAGAGTAAAATGAAAGCACATACAATCAATCTAAAAGAATTTGAAGAAAAATTAGATCCTGCAAGTTGGGATATTATTGAAATAATGGGAAAAGAGGGCACCTCTATATATTCAGATATTGAAGCAAAGATCATTCAAAACAACCCATTGATATCTACAAGTAAATGCCGTACCTGTATTGGAGTATTAACCAGTATGGGACTAACAAAGAAGGAACCAGTACTCAATCCATTAAAAGGAAGATTTTACATTTATGCACTTACAGACACTGGCGCGAGAATCTATCAGGATAGATATCAAGAAATCCCGGTTATTTCAGAAATGGAACGGATTGCAACAGAACATGATAATTGCGGACACGGTTATGGAATCAAATTTGTTGCAGACCTAATTCGAGAAGAAGGGGACTATAAGGAAGTATCGGATGTAAATAGGAAGCATCCTATCAGCTGTGGGAACGGAGTAGAATATATCCCTGACATTATCTGCACTGAAGAAAATGGTCATAAAATGTACATTGAATATGAATGCGTCAATCATACACAAAGCAATTTTAATGCTAAGTGCAATAAGATGGCTTGCATTACAGATGTATTAAATTTTATCGTTCCCAATAATGCAGATGTAGCTAAGATCCGACAACAGATATCACGCTGGATAGAAAATCAAGGTCAAAAAGCCTTAAGTCATATTACCGTACGTGTTATCGGCGCTTATCAATTAAGAGATACCAACATGAAAGAATTAAAAAATAACAAAAGTTGGAAATTGGTCTTCAAGCCGGGAGAACGCTTGGAGCCCTATGAGAACATATGAAAAAGCCGGACATGAGTCCGGCATAATTATTTTAGGATTAATTTACCATTCTATTGCTAAAGGAGGTGTGCATATGTTGGATTCTTTTCTTGCATTTCACTTAAATGCAATCAGTAATTTTATTTATATGATATCTAGCAATCTATGGTTTTTGTTACTACTGTTTGGGGTGTTAGGTACGATCATATTACTTTTAAAAGAAGAAGTGGATACTTCCATCAGGGAAGAACAGAATATTATTTAGCAAGCCGTATGGATTAAAGCGATTACATCGGTAGAAAGGAGAAAGAAAGTGGCATATCAACAAGAAACGTTAACCTATAAACAAAATATGAGCAAAGCGGAAGTATTTCGCGTAATCAAAGCAATTGGTCTTCCATTGCTTGTGTTTGGTTTGGGGCTATTTACCATATCTAATTTTGCCAACTTTGGCGCCAAACTGATTTGTCCATTATCCGGGGCGATGTGGGCAACTGGTTTCCTCGTAGCATTACTTATGCCTTCACAGAGGCAGGAAACACTGAATCAAACGATGGTAGTGTGTTCTCTTTACTTCTTAGCATTATTAGGATTAAAAATCTTACTTGCAGTCGTATCTGGAGTTAGTTCTGAAATGATTGCAGCAAGTTATGATCAGGCTATCCCAACGAGCACAGGAAATGCAATTCCGGGATATTTACAGACAATGCTATGGTTTGTTGCCGTACTGCTTCCAGTTGGAGATATCTCCATGCAGGTGAAAAGATTATTCCAGTTTAAACGAAATCAATCACTGCAAAAAACTTTTGGGCAGAAGAGAGGACTTCGAAACAATGGGAAAAATAATGGGAAATTGTATCAATAGGAGAAGGGAGGAGTATCATGCTATCTTTATTTGAGATTAAAAAAATATTGAGTCCAGAAAAAGATTATATGCTGGAAGATGATTTTAGAGTCATTCAGTCTTGGGCAGAATATGATGATTCGTCTGATAAAAATCCTGACGATCAAAATTTGAGTTATTTATGTTATGAACTGGAAGTAATGAATCCGGACACTGGAGAGAGAATCCATTTTTATAAAGCAATTCAATTTGCAAGGGTTCGCAGACTTCCAGCCAATGCAAAACAATCGTTAGCATTTATGGATATGCATGAACAAGTATTAGCGGGTATCCATGAAAGTGACTTAAACTTAATCACTATCATTGCAAATGTGATCAAACCGGTTCCGCAAGGATTACTATTCCTGTATGGCATCCAAGGCGTTTCATCAGATCTGGATGAAGCGAAACAAAGATGTCATGACGGTTTTCTTGCCTTTATCGGTATGATGCAGGCTACCTATCGTGTGCTGGAATTACAATGTGCAATTGCACAGGAAACAGAATGGTTAAGGGAAAAGATGTATAATATGGACTACATGACAATGGTTCGTGGAATTCCCAAGGCAAACCGTGCTGGCGAGGATGCCGGAAACCGGGGACTAGGCGGAGCCAATTTAAACCCTGAATCACAAGGTACATTGGAAGAACTCATTACCGGTATGGCTGACTATGAATATGTAATTCAAGTACTTTCTACCCCAGTATATAACGACACTCTTATGGGGTGGCAAAGACAATCACAAAAAGAAATGACTGATTGGTATGGACAGCTGCAGGGTACAAAATCATTAAGCATGAATTTATCCATTCCTATGATGTATATGGCAAATGCGAGCCAGTCACAGGGATGGTCAAAAGCTTATACCGATGCAAATACCGTCAGTTATGCACAGGGAGAAAGTTTTGGCACCAGCGAAAACCAAAGCGTTGGAGAGTCTTTGTCGCAAAGTTTTAGCCGATCTGTCGGACAATCAGAAAGCATGTCTTTATCCAATGGAATTTCTCGTGGGGTTTCTCATTCAAGTGGTATCAGCTTTGGAGAGAGCTTCGGAATGAATGAAGGACAAAATGCCGGAATGTCAGCAGGAACATCATCAGGAATGAGTGCAAACCAAGGATTGTCTATGAGTGAAGGAATGAATACTTCCGAATCAATCGGCCATTCTCAGGGAAACAGTTATAATGTCAGTCATGGTCAGAATGCTTCTACATCACATACTGTTGGACAAAATCAAAGTTTCGGGTACAACGAATCAGAGTCCGTCAATATGAGCAATAGCGCTTCTCATGGACAAAATGTATCTCAGTCCATGAATCAGAGTGTTAATCATAGTTCCGGACATGGAAGCAATTATGGCGGCAGCTCCAATCAAAGCTTCTCACAAGGATCCAGTCTTAATTATGGAGATAGCTCATCTTCCAATAATGGAATTAACTTATCTTTACCGAAACTTCCATTTTCTTCTGTAGGTCTTGGGCTAAACCATAGTAGCGGACAAGGAACCAACAGCGGAGTTGGCTTTAATCAGAGCGTTGGCGGAGGAGTTGGAGAAAACTGGGGAACAAGTTTCAATGAGTCTAACGGTGTATCTATGGGGTCAGGTGTATCTTTCGGAGAAAGTACAAGCTTAAGTGAATCTATTGGATATGGTCAGTCCCATGGGTTTAGCCAAAATTTTGGAACCTCGGAAAGTTATGGTGTCAGTCAAGGGGAAAGTATATCCGAAAGCTGGGGAGCCAATCAGTCCGATAACTATAGTAAATCAATGGGAAATTCCGTTTCCCGTGGTTCCAACCAATCCATTGGTCAGAATTTTGGAAGCAATGAGTCCATGAATGTTGGACAAAGTATCGGACAAAATTATTCGCAAAATGCCGGAAGAAATGAAAGTGTTTCCCAATCAGAAACATTAAGTCAGACAATGGGACAAACAGTAGGCAGATCGTTAACAGAAGGACAAAGTACAGGCTACGGGCAGAATGTAAGTCATAGCCAAGGTGTCTCCAGTGGAAATAGTTATACAACCAGTAACGGACAGAGCAAGGGCACCAGCGCAGGAAATACAGGGACTGCTTCTATGGGAACCAGTAGTTCCATGGGATTAGGCCCAAGCATAGGTTACAGCAAGTCTTATCAATGGATGGACCAAGGGGTAAAGGATCTGTTAGAACTATTAGATTACCAAAATGAACGAATTAAAAAGGCTTTGAGAGGACAGGGCGCTTTTTACACTTATGTTTATATTGCGTGCCCGAATCGTGACGCATTAGCGACTGCACAGGCGGTCGCAAAATCTACTTGGCAAAATAATTATGCTATGATCCAGCCATTACAAGTATTGGATTTAACAGAACGCGAGCAGAAACACTTGCTTTACCATTTTGCTGCATTTTCCGCAGATGTATCAAAGGAAGATGTGTTTGGAGTGGAAGAATATAAATACTGTACGGTATTATTACCAGAAGAATATGTAGCTTACACTCATCTGCCTCGTATCTCTGAAGGCGGTGTTGACAGCATTATTCAGGATATTCCAAAATTCCGTGTAACTTCTATGTTAAAGGGAGAAATTTACATGGGCACAATATTGAATCCAGAGCGCTTCACCTTTAAAAATGGGTATCGGACACCTTTTGATTACCGGATCGAAGAGGAATCCCTGATGCACGCATACTTTACCGGTGCTTCAAGGTCTGGTAAAACGGTAGCCGCAATGCGATTCGTAGCAGAATTATCCAGAGTAAAACGTAAAAAGACGGGGAAAAGAATGCGAATCGTGGCATTAGATCAAAAACGTGATTGGAGAACGCTTGCAAGATATGTTGAGCCAGAACGATTCAATTTTCACAGTTTGGGCAATCTTAAATTCCGTCCAATTAAAATCAATCCATGGAAGATTCCTCATGGCGTACAGCCTCAGCAGTGGATTGATGGGGTTATCGATATCTATTGCCGTGCTTATGGTCTGTTAGAACGCGGAAAACAAATGCTTGGAGATGTGGTTTATGAACTGTATGAAAAACATGGAGTTATGGCGGCTGCGGATCAGGAAAACTGGGAGGAACTGGTGCCGGATCTTTCCAGACAAGTAAATTTTGAAAGTATTTATAAATTAATGTTCCAAAAGAAAGCTGACTTGGAAAATCCAAATAATAAAGGCGGACGTGCCGGTAACGACACAAGGGATGCATATGCCCGGTTACTGGATCGTTTGTCTTGCTTTAGCCGGAATTATTCAATTGAAAGTCAACTATTCGGTACATCGGACGGGATTGGAATTGATGAATTGATCGGAAATGATGATGTAACCGTGTTAGAGTCCAAAGGACTGGAGAATACGTTTAAGAACTTTGTATTTGGAGTTATTACTTCGGGTTTTTACAAATTTGCTTTGGCTCACGAAGGCGGATTTTTAGCAGAAGACCAATATGAAACTGTTTTAGTTATTGAAGAAGCAAATGAAGTTCTGATCGGAACCGACACGGCTGGAAGTGGTGGGGGACAGCAGTTTGGATTATCCGGACAGTCGGAGTTTGAGCAGATTTTGGATCAAAGCGCTGGTTACGGATTATTTATTGTTGCAATTACGCAGAAAATTGCAGATATGCCATCATCCATTATTGCAAACTCAGGATTGGTATTCGCAGGAAAATTAAAACGTCCAGAAGATATCAATGTTGTTGTACGGGCAGTCGGAAGAGAAGAACGAATTGATGATAGGGATTTAGTGAAATGGTTTCCAAAATCACCGACAGGATGGTTTGTCTGTCAGTCATCAAGAACCTTTGATTTTAAAGAAGCAGAGCCTTATTTGGTTCAGATTAGCCGATTAAATATCAATCCACCGTCAAATCTGGAATTGGACGAGATTATGATAAGAAAAGAAATGTTCGAACAGCTCGGGTACAAGGCCGCAGCGTCTTAACCTACAAAAAAAGATATAGTTGCACTGGAGTGCAGCTATATTTTTTTGTCCAGAAAATTAAAATGAATATTTCTTTTAACATACTAAAACTAGGAGTAAAAAATGAAAGGAGCAAGTCATGTGAATGCAAAAAACAGAAAAATAATTTTTATTCTTGTTGCGGCAATATTATCGGCGATCATAGGTGGTGTGGCTATGTATTTCTTCCTTATGCCTCAAAAAACAACGGTCTATGTTTTTAACGATAACTACAAATCCGGAGAACCTTTGACAGAAGATATGTTAGTGCCGATCCAAGCGGATTCCAAAATTACAGTTGCCGGGAAGCAGGCGGATACTTCTTCTAGTTTTGTAACTGGAAAGGATATCGAAACGGTCTTAAATGCAGGCGATTCGTTACGTATGGATGTTTCCAAAGGTATGCCGCTATCTCTTGCAATCCTGTCAGTTGCTGGTGGATCAAATGTGGAAATGAGCATGGATCCATCCAAAATTGCCGTTACTGTACCTGTAACAAATGTTACCGGCGTAACAAATGATTTAAAAAATGGTACTCGTGTCAATGTGTATGCAACAGGAGGAGATACCGCTGGAACGACACTCCTATTCCAGAATATGCGTGTATTATCTGTGCAAAAGGACAACAATGGAGCGTTATTTAGCGCCACGTTGGAAGTTACGGCTGATGAATCATTGAAATTAATTTATGCGGCGAATTACAGCACCTTGCATTTCGGATTAGTTGACAGTTCAGGGTATGAATTTACCGAAGAAGACGCACCTAGTTATGCACCTGTCACAGCACAAGAATAACAAGTGGATACCGGGGTTATCCGGTATCCAATCAGAGAAGGAGAGATTTTATAATGAGAAAAATATTGCTTTTTGATAGAAACCGCGCTTTTTGTGATGATATAGAAAGCCGTATGATCTTAGACGATTATGACCAGATGGATTTGATCACAGGTTCTCGTTTTGACCATATATCCGCTGATCTGACTCAATTTCAGGCTACAGAATTATTGATCAATGCCGAATTAATTCCAACTCATCCAGATTGGAAGTTTGGAGTTCCTGTTAAATGTTACGCTAGAAATAAGGAAGATTTGCTACTTGCTTCTGATGCATTTATTCCTTGTTATGGTGTGGTAAATACAGCAAAAGAATTATTAAAACTGGTGGAAGAAGACCAGTTTTTAACAATACAAAAAACGGAAACTGAAAATTCCAATAATGTTCAGAATCCCGTAAAAAATGAAAATCACAACAGTGATACCAAGGTAACTCCAGAAACTAATGATACAGATAAGATTGATGTGTTCAGCGGCAAGCCTATGAACGAATCTATTTCAAATCCTCAAAAACAAAATTCTGATCATCAAGAACCACTAAAAAACGATGCATTTCCGCAAACGGAAAAAGACCCTATTGCTGAGGAAATGAATCATGCTCAACCATATCAAAATCCTTATCAAAAAGCTGCAACGTCTCAATCTGATATCGGACAGCCTTTTGATCTTAGAAGCAGACTCGCCGAGAACAGAGCACGAGAAAGAGAAGAAGAACAGAAGAGACAGGAAGCACAACGCAGAGAAAACGCTAAATATGCAGTGGAAGAAGCCATTGGAAACATTAGACATCCAGCTAAAGTAATAACTGTCTACTCTGCAAAAGGGGGCGTAGGGAAAACTACAATTGCTGCAGAACTTGCTACGTTTTTAGCCCTTACCAATCATGGAAGAGGAAGATTTAAGGTATGTATTGTTGACTTCAATATTGATTTTGGAGATGTATTAAATACATTAAGCTTTGATCCGGAGAAATCTTGTATGACTTATTGGGCTGCCGATATACAATCAAGGCTGGAAATGGGACAAGACCCGGCTTCTATCCAGTACACAGCGCAACAAATGTCAGTATTCTTACAAAAAAATGAAAAAGATGGATTGTATGCGTTGTTGGCACCATTAACGAATGAGGACAGCATGGATATAACTTCCACGCAGATCACGATAATGTTAGATAATCTGATTCGTTTTGGTGATTTTGACTTTGTTATTTGTGATACCGGAAACAATACAAGAGATTCGTCAATTATTTCTATCGAACGCGCAGATGAAGTACTTTTAGTTATGACGCAGGATGTAAATACAGCGAACTGCAATAATAGTTTTCTGTCTACCATTCATAAAGTTGGTTTTGATATGAATAAATTCCGTCTCGTAATTAATAAAGTACGTCCAGCAAAGGAAGTAGCTATTTCTGCTGAGGAGTTGGTTGAAGCGTTTGTTAATCCTTTTACTGGAAAAAATTATCCGTGTTTAGCAAAGATAGATGACGATAACAATGTCAAGCAGGCAAACAATCTGGGAGAGCCATTGGTATATCAATCTTCTCACAGCTTTACAAAAAAAATTGCGCTGATCGCAAAAGAAGTCATTGGAGACACTTTTGTATTAAGTCAACCAGAAAAGAAAGGCTTTTTTCAGAGATTCAAGAAAAAGAAAAACAAATAGGTCGGAAATTCCGGCCTTTTCTAAAAAGTATTTCTTAATAGAAGGGAGGATGTGCAGCCTTGCAGACTCGTTTGTAAGGTTTTGTACGAAAACATTATGACATTGCTAAAATCAAAAATCCAATCAGATGAAAAAAAGAAGCAACAGATCATTGAAAAGGTAGAAAGTGAATATATCAAACCAACGAAGGAAGAAATGGAACTTGCATCTGAAGTCATTCGTGTAATTTCTAAAAATTTTGCAGATGAGTTAATCACAAGCAATATTGAAGATATTCAAGACGATCTATCTAAAGCTATTGAAGTAGAATGTTCAAAATTAAATTTATCACTAGAACAGCAGAAACGCGTAGAAAAAACAGTATTTTTAACGGCACTTGGAAATGGACCAATCGAAGAATTCCTACAAGATCCGGATGTTTCTGAAATAGTAGTACAGCATTACGACAATATCGTAATTGAGAAAAACGGTAAAATCCAGTCGGTAGAAGCAACTTTCAACAGCGAAAAACACTTAGAAACGATTATACAGAGAATCGTCCAAAAAGTGCAGCGTCAAATTAATCAGATGAATCCAATCGTAGATGCAAGATTAAAGGACGGAAGTCGTGTGAATGCTACGATTCCACCGGTCAGCCCAGACGGTGCGACTTTAACGATCCGAAAATTTAATCAGAAAAAACTTTCAGGAAAAGAATATTATCAGTTAGGATCATTGAACCGGCAGATGCTTTATTTTCTAGAACGTTGTGTACGAGGAAAAATCAACATTTTTGTAAGTGGGGGAACAGGTTCTGGAAAAACAACGCTTCTAAATATGTTGTCTCAGTATATCCCTAGCGATGAATTGATTATAACTATTGAAGACACTTTGGAATTAAAGCTGCAACAGCCTAATGTAAGAAGAATGGAAGTAAGATTATCCTCATCGCAAGAAATGATGCAAGTAGATCAAAAGGCATTAGTTAAAGCCGCTTTGCGTCAAAGACCGGACCGTATTATCTTAGGGGAAACCCGTGATGGATCTGTTGTTGATTTAATTTCAGCAATGAGTACAGGACATGAAGGTTCTATGAGTACGGCCCATGCAAATAGCCCTAGAAATTTATGTGACGTTCGTATTCCAATTCTTTACAGCATGAATGAAGATGCAAACTTTTCTGAACAGTCAGTGTTTATGCAGATGGCGGAAGCATTACAGCTAATTGTACAGATTTCAAGATTTCCAGATGGAAGCAGAAAGATTACACATATTTCACACGTAGATGGTTTGACATCAAATAACAAGGTAAATATCAGAGATATCTTTATCTATGATAAAAAAGAACAGTGTTTCAAATACACCGGTTATTATCCGAAGAAATTAATATGGGCGATCCGTAATAAAGGGTTAGAGTTTGACGATAGCGTATTTCCAAGAGAAGAGAAAAAGGAGGGATAGGAATGGCTGGAATCCATATAATTGCCTTGTTTATGCTTAGTATTGTTCTCATTGGAGTATACTTTGCAGCCAAAGTGCATTTTCAGTCAAATGTACTTTCAAAAGAAAAAGATTTTATAACTGTATTTTTTGAAAGACTAGAAAAACATATAAAAAACAATGCAGAAAATATTCAATTAGATTGGTACATAGCTGGATTTATAATTTCCCCAATCCTTCTTGGGTTTATTGTATATCTGTCTACGAAAAGCGGCCCTATGGCCGTGGTTGTAGGCATCTTTGGCATTTTTATTCCAGAAGGAATTGTTCAATTGATCCGTTCACAAAACAAAAAGAAATTTGAGGAGCGATATGCGCGTTCTCTTGAACAATTAAGTTCTTCTTTAAGAGCCGGAATGAGCATTTACCAAGCAGTAGAAGATGTAGCCAATTGTAAGTTTTTACATGAAAGCATGAGAAAACAATATGCAAAAATGAGTTCGGATCTGCAAATGGGGCTCACGATAGCCGAAACATTTCACAGGTTCGCCAAGGAATCAGACAGTGAAGATGCAAAAGATGTTGCCTTGGCAATTGAGATACAAAGTCAGGTGGGCGGACACGAAGCAGATGTCGTAAAAGAGATTGCAAACAATATCAATCAAAGAATGATGTTGCGTAGAGAGGTGAAAACATTATTTGCAGAAACCAGCTCTATGGTCTGGATCATGGATATTCTGGCACCATTTGTTATTATGACCTATTCCATATCCAATCCAACATATCTGCAGATGTATTTTTCAAATCCTACACACACCGTAGTATTTTTCTTCATTATCAGTTTTATGCTGATTGGTTCCATCAATAACCATCATCAAATTAAAAAGATCATGAAGGGGGCATAAGCATTAACTATGAAAAATCAATTATTATTTATTTCATTTGTAACGGGTCTTACGATATTCTTATTTGTTATCTTTTTTGCGGCGATACAATATAACAAATCATTAAAAAGAAGCCGGCGCGGGAAAGAGCAGAAAGATGAATGGCTGTTTCATGATTTTTACTTAAAAGTATACAGTGCTATCTTCCAAAACACGGATCCGGATGAAGCCGCTGTAAAAATTGGAATTAATGTAGAAAAATATTATAAAAACTGTGAATTAACAAGAACAAAGCCTAATGTGAAAAAAATTGTGGTTAATACGATTTACGGATTATTGTTGTTCCCGATCAGCATTATTTTATCACTTACTATCTCTTCAGTGTTTTGTTTCATAGGAGCAATCTTTTTTCTTTTGCTTGTTTATCGGGAGCAGCAGAAAATTGGAAAAAAAGCTGAGGAAATGCGGTTACAGGTTTCCAGTGAATTACCAAGGTTTTTAGATCTCTTGCAATCAGAATTAATTGTTGGAATGCCAATCGAAAATGCGATTTATATTATTGCAGAAAAATTTGATAGCCTTTTATCACGAGAGTTTTTAGAGGCAATGAATGAAATGGAATTAGGCATCAGCGGCTGGCAACAGGCTATCGAGAAAGTTGCTACGAAGTATGGGATTGAAACTTTAAGCGAATTTGTATTGGATGTATCCACCTCTTACTCCAAGGGAGTTTCCATTGCGGATACGGTTGTACGAAAAACAAAGGAAATCAAAGAAACACATTTACTAAACATCAAGGAGCGTGCAGGAAAAGCAACGAATAAATTAGTTCTTCAAACAACAATTTTTCAAATTGCACCCATGATTGTATATATTATGTTCCCTGTTATGGTGACATTATTTAAGATTTAGGAGTGGCTATGGTTACAAGTATATTGTTAATTGGAATTTTAGGGATTGCAACTTTTTATGACTTACGAGAACACCGTATTCCGAACCTGTTACTTGCTTACGGAGTTCTTTTTGGTTTTCTGAGTTCTCAATCTTTTATAGACCTTTTTTGGAAAACTATTGCCTTTATATTTTTATACTTTTTCGGAATGTTGCGACTTATGGGAATGGGAGACTTAAAGCTATGGATGTTTCTTAATTCATTTGTAGGCTTTCAAGATAGTTGTTGGATCATTGTTATAGCAGCTTTGCTGTTGATTCTTTTTGGCGGGATAAAAAACCGAACAGAAACAGTATTGATTTTTCGCCATATACTGATATCTATTCAACTAAGGAAAAAACCAGAAATAATAGAACAGACTACCTATGCTTTCGCGCCTTTTGTTTTAGCGGCGGCGGTTTTGTATTTGCTCAAGGAGGTGATCATGTGAAAAGGAAAAAATGGGAACGTGGTGGTGGTACTTACATAGGATATGCCATCGCAATGACCAGTTTCTGTACCATTTTGATCTTATTACTCGGGGTATTTCAAATTGCACGTACCAGTACGCAGTTAGAACATGCAGCAGATAAAATTTCCAGAGATATAGTTGTTTGCGAATCCTTAGAAGAAGCTAAAATACTAGCCCAAGAAGAGTTAGAAGCCTATATGGAAGGATTTATGATTCCTATAAAAGAAGATCATATCTTAGCAGAAGTATATTACAATCCGGGGTCAGACGCGGAATGGAAGAAAGGGAACTTCATCAATTTATTACTTACTGCAGAATATGATAGCCGCGTTCCTTTTATTTCTGGAACCCGTACTGTATCAGCGATGGTCATGATTGAACAATCAGAAAAGGAAGGAAGTGATAGATAATGAACAATAAATGGGAAAAGGGAAGCGGTACAACTATTTTCGGTCTTTTTATTATGCTAACTTGTACGACTATGGTATTATTTTTCACACAAACATTCATCATACAACAGCAAGGTCAAGCCGCTCAGACAGCGGCTGACTCTATTTCTGATGCTACAGCTGTGTATGCATCTACGGAAGGAGCAGATTATGAAGATGCTTCATCCTATGCAAGTAATGTGCAAGCTATGGTAGAAAGTCAGACCGGTGTAAAAACGGCAGAACTGGAAATGAATCAGGAATTATATGAAGAAGATCAGAGGGTTGATATTAAATTGAGATTAAACGGTAGTTACACAGATCCATTATATTATTTACAGGATGCTGCATATAAGAAAGAACATTCAGTAGTATTAAATTATAAAGTACCGGGGAAAGCACAGACAGAGTTTACAGGGATTGGAACAGATTATGTGCAATGGATGATTATGATTGCAAATGATGATAGTCATGGGTATGATCAGAGACATCGAGATTTGAACCCAGATATTGACTGTTCATCTTTTGTATATTATGCCTTGAAAAATGCAGGATACAATGTTGGAGCAACTGCTTTTGATACAAGAAGAATGGATGTGGTTTTGAAGGGTGCAGGATTTAAAAGACTCGCATACTCACGCTCTCTTTTAGAGGAAGGGGATATCTTGTGGAGACCCGGACATACAGAAGTATATATAGGGGACGGAAAAACAGTAGGTGCTCATATTGCTGAGAATGGATCTATACTAGCTTTTACACCGGGAGATCAAACAGGACATGAAGTAGATGTGGGACCTCTTGTTGGCAGTTGGTCTTTTATTTATAGAAAGTAGGAGAAAGAAATGGATAGTAAAAAACAGAAGAATAAATGGGAACAGGGCAACGGTGAAGTGATAGGATTTGCGATCATGGCTGTAGCAATCTGTTCTATTATCGTAATTATGGTCTCTATCCTTCAGATGAGCGTAGGACTCAATGCAATTACCAAAGCGGCGAATGTAGTGGGACGAGCAGCAGCTGTATGTACATCAAAAGAGGATGCGGAAGAACAGATTCAAAAGGTTGCAGAAAATGCCATTACCTACGCAGGAATAAAGAATTTAAGAACATCAGTTGATTATGCTAGTAGTGACCATGAATGGAAGTCTGGAAATTTTATCAAGGTGAATGTCAGTGCCGATGTGAAGACCATATCTCCATTAACTCCGTTCCGGCAGGAAAAAAGTGTATTAATTTGTATTGAAAATTTGAATGGAACCTTGATTAATATACCAGAACAATACAATGGCATGCTGATTGGTGACACAACGACTCACACTCACTATGAGGAACCCAAAATTGGTAAAATATGGAATGTTGGATCAAAACAAAGAAAATTATACGATATGTGGGTTGCAGCTGGTAAAACTTATGAAGATAAAATTGCTGTTTATAATGGCTATTATTTACTTGCTTGTACTGAAAAATTCGGCAATATAGGTGATCGTGTGCAGTTCAAATTAGAAAATGGGCAAATTATTAATGGTATTATCGCAGACATAAAGAGTAAAAAAAATGTAAACTATTGTGAATATGGTCATTTTTATAATGGGGTAATTAAAGTTTTGGAATTTGAAACCCATAAAAACTGTGGAGGTTTAAATCCGGGTGATGGATCATGGAAACCTGAGTGGAATTCAAGACCTGTAGAAGCCAGAAATATGGGTCCGTATGTTGCATTATGATTTTCAGATTTTTCAAATGTATTTTTTCATACTATATATAAGGGATATTTATCAGAAATTTTTAAATAGGTTTAGCCTTAATAGGAGGGTAGAAACAATGGAAAAATTAAAACAATACTGGAAGGAATTTCTTGAAGATGAATCCGGAATGGAGCTTCTTCAATTAGCAGTTGGTGTTGTTGTATCAGTCGGATTGATCTGGGCGATCCTGAAGATTCAAAGAGCAATCTCAGATGGTCTCGTAGAGTCCGCTGAAAAGACAGAACAGGGATTTGATGATGCTTTTAATGCATCCAGCGGACCGGGAAGTACCGGCGGCACAAATTAATTATCATCGGCGTGGCTTCTGCCGCGCCATTTTTTGAGAAAGGAGTTCATAGATGGGTAAAAAAATATATCAAATATTTGCAGTAGCCTGCATGGTTAGTATATTAGCTGCCTCTGTAGTCCCTACTGTTCATGCAGTTGAAATTGACACATCCACAGGAGAAGACAACAGTAATATTTCTGACGGACAAAATGGAAGTAATATTACAGGAGATTCCTCTATAGACCATAATGAAAATAGTAACAGTACTCCCGGAAGTTCCAGCGGAAGCATTAATAACTATCAACCATCCAGAGCGGAAATAGAAACAAACAATTCTAAAAATGATATTAGGGATACTTTACTCCAGTGGATTGAAAATATAAAAAATAACGGAAACTTTGGAAGTACTGGCATGGCAGGAGATTCTGAAAGCGAGTATGCAGTAGGAGTAATACAAATTCCTGCTTCTCAACTTCAATCACTTTTGGAAAAAGTACAAATATTCAAACAAAATCTTACGCTTGAAAATGGATTAAATGAAACTTTCAATAAATTTAATGAAGAAAAAAATACAGAATGGCCGCATACTACAATTCCAGCAACAACCGGAGACTGGGATAAGTTATCAAAGAATGAAAAAAATAAGATAAAACGTGCGATCATTGAAAAAGAAAACTTACCTTTAGACCGTGGAAATCATAGATTTACATTATCAGAAGTGGGCTATGGAAACCGTTTGATCCAATTGAATTATAATCCATCTCGTGTTCCCGGATTTAGTGTTCGTCCTATTCTTCCGAATGGAGGTTCACATACAGGAATACGTCCAGATATCATAATCGGAGGATTTAAAGATTTTGATTCATATTCCGATCGATATGAAGTATATGCAAATTCTGCTGCAATGGAGGATTATCTGGTTGCCGGATACATTGAAGATTATCATATTTCAACCGTTAAAAAAGATAATATTGAAATTATTGACTATACATCTGACCGTAGAAGATGGAAGATCATTGATATGAGTACAGGCGAAACGGTTGAAACATTGATCACAGATAATCCCAGACATGAACTTATTACAAAGTTTGACAAAGAAGGCAAATACAAAGTAGTCGCAGAACAGGAAGCCAGATATAAAATAGGAACTTATGTAACATATGATAAATGCGAATATCTATTTGATGTGTCTAACAAAAATATTCTTTACTTTAATGAGGAGTTTACATCGGATGGCAGCGGAAAGGGCGGAGCAATCACCATAGATGGAGAAGAGAAGGAAGGCTGGATTCCAACAGGGGATGAATTCGTTTATAACGTAAATGATCTGGGCGAAGTGGAAATTGATGGAAATGCAGTTCAGAGAACAGAATAACACGAGGTGAGAAGCTATGGATAAAAAGAAAAAACTTATAATAATCATATTAATTTTCATTGCAATTGTATGTGCGTGCGTTGGAAGATATTTTTTGAAAGACGTTCCATCCAAGCAGCCCCAAAATAAAAATATCGAGCGACTGGAAACATATGAAAAAGAATCATTAAGTGAAAATAAAACAGATTTTATCGATGAAACAGAAAAATTAAGTGAAGATGATATAAAGAAAATTCAAGCTGAGACCTTAGATGTCATCCAAAAATTTTATGGAGTTATGTTTACTTTTTCCGATAAGACTGAAGATTATACCGAACAATTAAAATCCTATTATGGGTCCGGGGACTTGTTTAAATCATCGGATATTGGAGAAGTAGGAAATGTATATGCTCTTTTTCAGGGTGTACATATGCAGTCCAGTTTTAAGGATTATAAAATTGAAAGGATTATATACCGGAAAAATACTAAAATACCGGAAATATCAGTGATTGGCAGCATCCAGACATCTTTTAAAAATGATAAGTTGGCACAAGGGGATTATTCTGTAATCAGTAACATGGTATTATGCAACGAAAACGGTTCTTGGAAAATCTTTTCTGATCATGTGACCAATGTATATGAGCAAGGGAAAATGAAGGCTTATAAAAATTTGAAGGATCCGTTACATGACGGGCTCACTTATAAAGGTTCTGTTTTAGATATTTTTGATTTCAGCGATATCGAGGGATACCTTACTGATTACTCCTACGGTGATAAGGATGTAGAAGAGGTGACGGAATCGGGATTGACTGTATTCGACTAGAAAATTGGGACTCTACACAGCGAAAGCGTGTGGGGGTACGATACATTGGATAAGAAAAAGGCTCCTTTTGGGAGCCTTTTTTGATGTCGTGGATCTTATGAGAATATTTTGAAACTGTCAGCACATGTTTCCGGAATGCTTTCCTCAATCATACCGTTCTCGTAGTCGAAGGTCAGAAAGTAGTAAATTCCATTTGCGGAAAATAAGTAAACATCTTCATGATACTGCACATTGTTTAATACATAAGTACAAGTCGCAACGATTTTCTCCTTTTGGTTATCGAACTGGTTTAAAATAAAATTATTCTTATTTTGTCGGAGAAGGGGCGTTAATTCCGTAGCTGTAATCTCGGAAAGCTCTTTTGTTGCCTGCATAAGAGATAAGGCTTCTGTAGCGCCGGATTGTTCATCAGTGGCGCTGATTACATTTTCGGCTACGGCAACCGCCCACGATTCAGGAAAGAGAACCTGACATTTTGTGTTTTCTTCATAATACATGATAAATCCTTCTGGAATTTCTTTTGAACGCTTCCAAGCGAACGTTTCGAATATTTTTTCGTAATAAGGAAGAATCTTGCTGTAATTCGCATCGTTAAAGGTACAGACCAGTTTTACGATCGTTTCCTGATCCCAAAAAACTTTCTCGATATAGTCGTAGGTAGAATTTTGATAATCCTGATACTGAAGTTCATAACTGGAGTTAGAAAGCCTTTTATAATTTACAAACGTTTTTCCGGAATCTGCTGTTTCTGTAGATAAAGCTTCTGCAGTTTTCATATTTATAACTGGATCATACGGAAGTATCTGGATCTGTATGGAAGAAGCAGAAGGACTATGTACAAAAGTCTGAAAACCGTCTTTCGTAATCTGCTGCCAGTCGGAAGGAACTTCCATAGACAAATGATGCTCTTCATCGGTGTAAATCACCGTATCAAATTTGATTTCCTGATCCTCCTTGGAATCTTCCCTTTGAATTTTATCAGAATTTGTATAAACAGGCAGTGTTTCCTGTTTTTTTTGTGAAAATATGGTAAAAAGCATGGATAAAATAACGATCAGACCAATGATAAACAGCCATGGATTTTGACCTTTCTGAAATCTTTTATGCATAATATCTCCCTTCTTTAGAGCCTAATACTCTCTGAGTTCTATTTTTTAGTGTTCCCTTATTAATTTTATCCTTTATATCCTTTATTAACCTTATCCTTTATAACCCTTTACTTTCCTTTGTTTCCCTTTATCTCTCATGACTATCTTGTAGTTTTAACTGTATTTTTTTGTTTTAACTTCATCTACTTAAAAAACTTTTAAAAGAGTAGTGGGTAGAGAAGAATTAGTGGTTATCGACTATGATGCAATTCCTTGTATAAATGAATGAGAAGTAGAGGCTACGACAACCTTCCGGGGTAAGAAGTCATGACGCAATTGCGTTTCGGGATTAAAAAATAAAGTAGAAGCTGAAACAGCGTTCCGGGGAAAGAGAACGTGTAGCAATTGCTGTATAAAAGCTTCATGTTGTCGATACCTTGATTTTGCCGCAGTTGTCCCTACGTCAAGATAAAAAGTCAGACAATTCTAACAGTTTATCGAGACATAGGGATGAATTAAAATGTTGTCATATAATTAAACATTAAGAAAATACAGCTGTCTATACACGGTAACAGCTTTCACGCATTGCGCCCTTGTAACGGAAGTACCGTCTTCTTTCATCCAGAGATTTCTCTCTCGCAAGGTCCTCCTGACCATTCCTGTCTGGTTAACAGCAGCCGTCAACGCTGTGTCATATCTAGGAGGAAGGGTGGGGGTTATGTGTATACTTCCTCATTACTAGAATATTGTGCGATTTTCTCCGCAGAATGCCGAGATCGGGCTCGCAACACCTGACTGGTGGTAACAGCCGTCCCTTATGAAGTTGTCCCCAATTCTTGTTCTATAAAATAGTATGTCAAAAGACGTTTTGCATTTGGTTTTGAGGACAAGAATCAAACGATTCCTGTTAATGAGGAACTGGATTTTGCATACTATAGTTAAGCAGAAAGGGGGAATTTAGCATGGAAAAAGAAGGGATGCTGTCTGTTCTCACAGAACGGAATGTAGCGATTTTTGATTCTTCCAGTTTTGATGTAAAAACATATATCGATCAGTTCCTAAAAGATTATGATTTAGAACGTACCTCATTTGTTCCGGTAGGAAATCCGGAATGGAGCCTTGATTTTGAAAAAGAATACAGGGAAGACGGAAGCGCATATTGCACCGTCTCATCGGTTGATGATCAAGGATATCACCAGCTGCTTTCAGAAAATGAAAAAGGGTATATGCTGGGACATATCAATGAAGTCCGTACGTACATAGAACAAAATTACGGTGATGGATTCTATAATGAGACAGAAGCAAAAGAAAAAATAGAAGATTATAACGACCGGTTTTTCGAAAAAGATGAAGCCTATGAAGAGCATTTAATAAAATTAGGTGAAGCGTTCGAAGCATTTTACGATGAGGAACCGGAAGAGGAGATTGTTGATATCGAACAATATGCGGATGAAAATATTGTTCCTGAAATAATGCCTGAAATTTATCCGGAAGAACATCCAAGAGATTTATCGCAAGCGTCTATCGAAGAACAGATAGAGGCATTGGATGAAGCAACGGAACCCGGAGGAAGACTCTGGGAAAATCTACGGCTTCAGGAAATAGCAAGAGATACGGTGCCAGTTGAATCTAAAGTCAGCTACAATGAACTAAATCTGGAGATATCCGAAAAGGTGAAAGAGTACTTTCGCCCATCAGAAGAGAAACAACCTTATTTTGATGTGATGGAACGTGGTTTCATTCCTTTTGAAATCCGGGAAGGATTCCATGACAATCGAGTAAATGTAAATCCAGACCTGATTTTGACAAAAGATATTGTAGATGAGGTCAGGCAGAAGATTGACCCGGAATTCGGAATGGTGGCAGGAATCGATACTACTTCTTTTCATATTAGAAGTGGAGAAGGCTTTGAAAAGAACATTTCCATTATTCCTATGCGCGTTGATGAGTTCCGTCCTTATCTTACCGGAGATCAGCAGTTTAATATTGATGATATTAAATCTGTGAGAGCCATTAAAGAGCATGGAGACAGTTTGCAGATTCAAGGAGTCGATTTTCGGATCAATAATCTGGTTACATTTGAGTTGAGATCAACTGATCAGGAAGTATACCGCTCATCCTTAATCATGGATGACAGCGGAAGAGGAAGGGCAAGATTGGATTTTCTATCGGATGATTTCCAGAAAACATTCCGTATTGAAAGCGGAAGTTTCATGGAAGGAGAAAACGTTGTTACGCGGATCCATTTTGACAGCCTTGATAGAACCAATTTAGAGAACCCAAACCACTTCCGTATCTTTGAACAGAAGGGGGAAGAATTTCGTTCAGAGTTCTTAGCTGAGTTAGAAGACCGGATTCCTGCTTTTTTTGATATGGTGGCAGACCGTTTGGACGCGGCTTTTCGTCCTGATGATGAAATGGAAATGGGAAGAAAGGACTTCATGGAACTTAATATGGAAAGTATTAAGGGGAAAATTGAAGGGCTTCATTATACGGCAAATCTAACTGAGTTATATAGGGAAAATCTGCTTGGAAAAGCGAGTGCCGCGAATCAGAAATGCGCCAGATTAGATGATGAGATGAATTATGCGGATATGGACCGGAAAGAACTGGAACCGGATTCGAAAGAATACACGGAATTAACGCAAAAGATAGAATCCTTAAAAGAGGAGTACGGTAAATCTTATCATGAATATCTGGAATATAAGAACGAATATTTAAAGATCGAAAAAGATGCCGATGAGATTAAAGAAGAATATCTTGGTCTGACATATAAATACGACAGGATTCAGGATGAATACGATAAGCTGATGGGCAGGATCAGTGCCAACGGTTCAGAACGGGATGTTGATAATTCTAAATTAACGGCTGAGGAACGCTATAGTAAATATTGCGATATTGCTCTTTTACGTACGGATATGCTTCCATCTGAAATCTCTTATGATTACGAAGACCTTGTTTGGGATAAGGCGGATCTGATCAAAGATGCCTATGATACCATGGAACGGGAAGTTGCAGCTTATAATGAAACCGTTGCCCATCCATTTGAAAAGGTTCAATTCATGAATGACCCGGAAGGAATTTACACTACGTCTGGTTACGCAGTGGAAGCAGAAAGCATTTCGGAAAAGCGACTTACCGGACAACAATACGAACCATTGGCAAATAGGGAAGAATTTATCGACAGCAGGGACCGGATGGTAAGAAAACCGGTGATTGACGAAGATGGGAAAGTAGTATTTGGCCATGCAGACGTATATTCGTTAGGAAAGCCAGCCGGGTTAGAAGAAACCAGAGAAGAAATCCGAGATAAATTTGTAAAAAATGGAATACGATGCGGAGTAGATAGTGATCAACTGACGTTAATCGACCATTCTTTGTCGGGGAAAATGCTGGATAATGATTTATACCATGAAGTAGATGCAATCCGTATGGCAGTCCGTGATCATCAGCAAGAACCTTTTGAGGGGATTGAATCATACCGCAAAGAAATTGATGAATATAAAGAATCCTTGGATAAAGAAACTGAGGAGTCTATTCAAAAGTTTTATGAAGCTGAAAGAGGACCTCAAATTGAACAAATGGTGAATGAGAATAATGAAGAAAAATCCGAAGATGTCAATTTGGGAAAAAAAATCCGCGCACATTTATCGGGGCTTAACGGAGGCATTAACACAGAGAAAAGCGCAGAACTTTCCTCTCAAAAAATAAAGGAATTAAAAGAAGAAGCCAAAATAGAAGCTGAACATTCGGACCGCACGGAGGATGAGATATATAAGGAAAAAGAAGCTAAGGTAAAGGAGACCTTAGAAGAAATACGCGGGGACATTCTACATTACCGCGATAAAATGGACTCCTTTTCCGATATTCCAACCAATTACCTGAGATCACATTGCGGATATGGGCTTGCAAGAACAGAATACAATGCTGCTATCAATCAATATGAAAAGGCAGGCGGAAAAGTACATGAAAACGCTTTTGTAACAAAAGGAATCAGTAATTCAGAATTATATCTGGTGAAACATGAATTTTACAACGCTGATCTGTCTGAAACAGTGGTGCTGGATGGAATCTATGGGAAAAACAGCCTGCAGAGGATCAAAGATGTAACAAGGGATGAAAATGGAAAGAGTGTTTCCCGTTATTCAGGTATGAGCGGGAAGGCTTTGGAAGTCTTATTTCGCCCGTTACATTTCATTACTTGGCCGGCTATTAAGATTTATGAATTAATAAGCCGTATCATTGGTGGCCCCGCAGATATAGAAACTAAAGAGAAGGTAGAAATGGGAGAACATTTGAAAAATGAAGTAGAAGGAATCCGAAACGAAATGGATCGCGTGGATCCGAAAGAGAGAATCGAAGAGCCGGAAGATGATAGGGAGGCGGTCGTCAAAGAATCAAAAATGGCGGAATCAGAAGACCTATCCGCATTAAATGATACGGATAAAAATGAGGACGCTTACGATCATTCTGATGTAGTAGAGCACAAAGACAGCAATGCAGAGCAGATAAATGAAACGGATTCAGACAAACTTCAAGATAAAGACATCGAAGAGGTGGAGCGTGAAGAGGACACAGAAGAACGCATTGAGAAGATTTCTGAACAGTCGGAAATTGAAGAATTAAAAGGAATAGGGCAAGTAGAACATACAAAGGAAGAGCCATACCCGTTTGAAAATTTGGAAGAATTCCAAGATAAGAAAGAGGATACTGTGGAACAGCCGGATAAGGTAGAAAAGCCGGAAGAGGAGACTGGGAAGGTGGAAAATCCTGAAGAGAAGCCTGAGAAAATAGAAAATTCGGAAGAGAAGACCGAGAAGGTAGAAAAGCCGGAAGAGAAGACCGAGGAGGTAGAAAAGCCGGAAGAGAAGGCTGATAAGGTAGAAAAGCCGGAGGAGAAACCTGAGAAGGTAGATAAGCCGGAAGAGCATGCGGATAAGCTGGAAAAGTTTGAAGATACCAAAGACAAGATAGAGCAACCGGAAGAAAAAATGAATGAAATTGAACATTCGGAATCGGACGAAGAGCGTTTGGAAAAAATCGAGCAGGAAAACACAAAAGATGTACTCGTAGAAGAATCTCAAAAAGATGCAGAATCAAAAGATGCAACAAAAGATGTGGAATTGAAAGACGCTACTAAAGATGTAGAATTAAAAGACGCTACTGAGGAAACGAAAGAAGTAGAAAAAGATTTGAACCGGGAAGTAAAAGACGATGCAATGGCTTCTGATGGGGAAGATCTAACAAGAGAAGATAGTGCTCAAATTTTATCCCATGACGAAGAGGACTCAGAGGAAGAGGAAAAACATCGCTCCTATTCTGATAAAAAAGAAGAAAAAGAAGACTTAGATGAATTACTGGATCGATTTTCTGATGTTTTAGATCTAAAAGAAACATTCGAAGATCTATGCAGGGATACCTTATCTGATATCTTAAAAGGGGCAGATCCTTCAGAAGTTCTGGATGCATTGACTGACCGTATGTCTGAGATGATTGGACCGGAAAACTTATCTACCATCTCTGATACTATCTATGATTTCATGAACGTATTTGGAGATAGTCCGATCGAAACATTGGAACACATCATGGATCGTTTTACTGAACACCAGATTCCAGATGAGGTCAAGGAAGATATCATGGAAAGAATAGGGGATATTTATGACGGAATAGAAGGACCTTTTGAAGATACTTCCATGGGAGAAATTGGCGATATCGAATTTACTTTTGACGGAACGTATCAATCCATAACCGGCACGGAAGAACTTTCCTTGGGAGATTCCTCAACATTGCCGGAAATGGAACTAGGTGCGGATCAAGCGGTGGAATTAGAGCAATTGAATCAGGATTTGGAAATCTTACAACAGGCGAATGATATCGAATCGGGTCTTGAAGCGGATGGATTTTCCCCAGATATTGCTTCAGATGTATCAAACGATATGTTCGATCAAATGCAAACGGATTTCTATGATGGACAGGATGTTTTTGACCAAGATTATATGGACTCGATTGAACAAAACGCGACAGATCAGGCACAGGAAGCCTTACGCTCACAACAACAATCAAGTACATTTGATGCAAATCCACAGGACATTGATTTTGGCACAGATCTTTCGTCACAGGATTTTAGTCCCGATATGGATGCTTCTGAATTGGCTGGCTCGGAAGAAGCAGCGGAATTATCGGAAGTGATAGAGGAAATTGCGGCCGCTTTACTTTAGAAAAAATTTCTTCCTCTGGTTAAAAATAAGATCAGAGGAAGAGAAAGGTGGAAGATTTAGTCAACTGCCCACCACTCAAAGGTAGTGGGGTTCCGCCTACAACAAACGAAAGGATTTTATTTATGAATTATCTTGAATTATTTATTGGTGTATTACTTACCGTAGCAGGTGTTGTATTTGGATTTTTAATTGTTCTCCAGATTGTGCATGTGTCGAAAAAGAAGAAGACTAAATATGGACAAAGAACATATCATAAAGAAAATGAAAAAGCTTACTCCAAACATTTTCTTCAGGATGAGGATAAGGTTTCGGATGAGATAAATGTAGTTGAAGAAAGCATCCACTATCAAGAACCGGAAAATAAAGGGCTATTAAAACGCCGACTTGGTAAAGAAAAGGAATCATGGACGCAATTTAACTGCGATTGTGATGAAAAAGATATGCGTTCGCATATCGAGTCTTCAAGAAAAAAAGAAGATCAGGCATACTGTTTTATTAAAAATCGGAATAAGGAAAACAGCAGGAGGTGAAGGGAAGATGCTGTATCTGATTTTTGTAGCAATCTGTTGTTATATAGGTGTTGTCACAGTCAAGCACTGCATCCGAAAAAAGAATGACCGTATCCGAAAAAGGTATAGTGGAGAAACAAAAATCATAAAACTTCCTCCCTCTTCGCGTGTAAAGAACTGGATGGACTCCCCGAAAAATGATCCGCTTCCGAAAGAAGAACAACATCCTCAAGCAGAGCTTCAGAGACAAAACGATGAAATGTTCTGGCATATGATCCAGAATTGTAGGTTTTAGGAGGAAATGATTTGAATGATATAAAAATTGCAAAAGATAGTTACGTTCCAAAGCAAAATGTAAAGTTTTACATGGCATATAATACGAATACAGTTGTTGAAGATGTAAGAAAAAAAAGAAAAGAAGGGAAAGTCTTTGACCTTACCAATGGAAAAAAAATCATGTCTGTAATCTATTTAAACAGCGGGGAAGTAATCATTACAAATATTAGTATTGCAACCATTAATCAACGTATGACGGAAAATACAGAAAAGAGGAAATGATTATGATAGGAATTGCTTTATTTTGCTTTTTTATTGGAACTTTGATCGGCGTCTCATTCATTCCGATTGTGTATATTGCTCGATTCATGAAGAATCACAAAAGGAAGTATGGATTTCGCGGAAAACATATTACAATATTAAAGGCAGATTCTTCTATATTAAAATCGAAACAGGAAGAACATTCTGCAAATGATTATAAATAAAAAAGCCTCTACAGAGGCTTTTTTTTAAATTCGGTCGGAAAGTATAATTCCATTGTCTTATCATATATAAAATGTACTTGATCAAGTCCATATGCTAGAATTAGCTTATAGAGAGTTTCATTTCTTTCAATTCTATTAATGTCCGGATAAATTGCAATCCGTGGCTTTTCCATTCCGGGATTCCGACATTCAATGACCAAGGTATGCTTATATCCAATGTTACGGATATAAGCGACATCAGTAATATGGGAGAATCCTTCCAGCTTAATTTGGGGATATGAAAGAAGTTTAAAATAATTTGATTGATTCATGGTATCCTCCTTGTATATCTGCCATTGCTAATGGCTGTTGTTATCCTACTGTGATTTATATCCACCCTATATGTTTATCATATCATATTAGAAGAAAAATACAAATTTGTTATTGGCGTTTTGTCATACTATTGAATAGGAGAGGTCTGGCTGTATATCTGAAACGGTAATAACATAACAAGTTCTTATCGTTGAGAAAAACAGTAGATCTTAAGGGAAATAAGGAGAAAGGAGCAGAAGAGCATGAATCCCGATTATCCTTCATGCTTGACACCAGATTGAAACATGAAATTAAAATGTCATAAAATCTTCACATTGTTCGCTCTTGTCGGTTTGATTTTTGCGGCATCCGAGGGAAAGGTGTTTGCGGCTGATTCATCGCTTACGCTTCATCAAACAATGGATAAAATGAGTCAATTGATTCAGAAACAGGAATATAAAGTTTCTTATAAACCTTCCGATGCTTCAAAATTCAGCGGTGGGATGAAGCTTGAATTTCAATTTGAGGACGGTTTTCGCTCGGAACAGTTGAATATGGGGAACTGGAGTGACTATGAGGGCGCTTTACAAATAGCTGTTTATAGTTCCTCAAAAGAACAACCGGTTTATGAGGGAACCGTGGAAGAATCAAAATCTTTGAATTTGAAAGAATATCAAGGAATTAAGAAAATTGAGATCACGACAGATTCGGCGCTGGCAGAAACCTCAATGGTGACTGACTGCAGTGTAACTGGTAATCTTCATGCTTCAGAAATAAATGGTTCTTATACTGCGACAGCACGGATAAGTGGCTCCATTGATGGACAGTCGTATCAAAAGGTGGAAGAACGAAAAGTGACCACTGATTGTATCGTATACGAACTAAAGAAGCCAGAACTTACTTTTTCCAGCAGTGAACTAAATCAATTGGATTCTACTGTTGCTACTGTTCGTGGAATCAGCGGTGAAGGGAATGGAACAGTCAAAGACTTGACCATAACCTTTCAGGTGCCGGATCGCATGATTACGGACCGCATTCAGATGCCGGAATTTGAAAATGCAAATGTGAAACTGTACATTGACGGTTCATTACGAAAGATCAATCCAGATGGCAGTTATAATGTGGGAAGTAAAGCTAAGTTGATTCAGATCGTAGTCAACTTAAAAGATTCTTTGGTCCAAAACAAGGATCTGTCTATCAGTATGCGAAATACTTCCGCAACGGCGGGAACGGAATCTTTTGCAGCGCAATTAGAGGCTACCTTGCAAAATGGAAGCAAAATGTCGTCTGAAAGTGAAGCTGTAACCATCTCATGCATAGCAGCAAGTCCGGAAATCCCACCGGTGGAACCGGAAACACCAGAAGGCCCGGAACAGGGAGAGACTGAGGAACCGGAAGAAGAAACAACTCCTTTAAAACCACAGGAAAAGCCTGAAACAGAAGATGCAGAAGGTAAAAAAGATAAAGTAGTAGATTTGAGTGGTTTAAATCTTCAAAGTGCAAGAGCGGAAGGAACAAAGCCAGTGCTTGCCGCAGTTGTTCAAAGTGACGCTTTTCGAACAAACCGGCTTCATACAATGAATGAAAACCGTGTGCAGGAAACTCAGGTATTTGATTTTACTTCTGATCCATCCCAAAATGCGGATGAAAACAATCTTCTTGCTGATAATGGGACGACTGATTACGATCAGCCCGCTGATCAAATTGAAAAGTCTCCTGTAGAAAAAGCAAAATCAAAAATGAAGGAAGCTTCTCAGAATCGTTTCTTGCCCATTATTGCCGTTTTGATTCTTATCCTGTTAGCCGGTGGAGGAGTCTCATTCTTCCTGTTAAGGGAGAAAAAACAGGAATCTGCCAAGGAATCTGAAGGGGAACCAGAATCCACGGAAGAGGAACACCAAGAAATAAAAACATAATGTTTGTTAATTTATAGGAAGATCGAAAGGGGTCTTCCTTTTTTGCATACTAATATATAAGGGAGGAGGATAAAAAATGTCAAATAAAACATGGAAACGTCTTTTGATCGGAATTTTTATTATATGTATCGTATTTGTAGGCGGCGGAACTTTTTATTATTTTCACAGTATCAAGGATGAAATTACTGGTAAAGAATATTTAAAAAAGCAGGCAGCTCACGTAGATGAATTGGAAACCTATGCAGACAACATGGATAATGTGGTTGCTCTTTATCTGAACGGAAATATTGAGGAGCAGGATTTTATGAATCATTTAGACGTTTTTCAGCAAGAATTGTCTTTAATGAAAGCTTCTTATCAGCAAGAAAAACAGGAGCATCCTGTAAAAGTGGGAAGTCATACCTATGCAACAAAGAAAGGCAGTGAAGCAATTGAGGAATGTTATGAAATTTTTGAAAAAATCTTATCTATGATGAAAGAAACGTATCAGGATAAAGAAGTACTTAGTTATCAGTATATTGCATATCATCAAGATATTATTGGCGCATTGGCGGATTATATGACCGCAGTAGAACAGGAGGAAAGCGAATGAATAAATATCGTTGCGGATTAAGTGTAAACATTGGTTATGAACGGGAGTCTCAGGAGGATTTTGTACAGTTTCAAGAATTGGATGAAAAGAATCTTCTTTGTTTGATTGCGGATGGTACCGGATCCAGAGAAGAATATCCTAAGCCGGCAGCCATAGTAGTCATGGATATTATCGACCATATCAAACGAATCTTTAATGAAGAAAAAACATTATTTTTTCGGAACCCGGAATATTTTTTAAAGGATGCATTCCGTTGTGCAAACCAAACTCTTGGTGCCTTGAAGCTTGGAAATGAAGAATTATTCTCTGGGTATGCCGCAAGTGTAACAGCAGCGTTGTTTACGGAATATAATAAGGTTCATTTTTGCCATTGCGGGAATACAAGAGCTTATATCATGAGAGACGGTAGATTAACTCAGATCACGAAAGACCATACCAAAGGGGCGGAACTTTACGAACAGGGAACCATAGATTATGAAACCTATCATGTACATCCGGATAGACTAAAAATGACCAGCGGAATTGGCGTATTACTAAATCCGGTCATCCAGACGGCGACCGGTGTACTTCGTCCCAATGATTTGGTTATCCTTACCACGGATGGTGTTCATTATGCGATCCGGCAGGAATTTATCATGAATCTTGTTCTTGAAGGTCATAATTGTGAAGAGGCCGCTGCGAATCTGGTTAATGCCAGTTTAAACGGGGTAAAGTACCCGGATAATATGGCAGCAATGGTAATTCATGGGAATCCAGACATTGAGGCATGATGTCGTATGGACAAAAGGGTTTCCAAAAACATTTACAAAAAAAGCGCTCCTAAATGGAGGGCTTTTTTCATCTTCTTTTACCAATCCGGTTGGTGATCATTTCCAAAGTGGAAGGATCCATTTCATTTAGTGCTTCCTGAGCTAAAACGTTTGCCACGATCAAAAATGTAAAAAAGAAAGTTGGGCAATTCTTTTCTTCGGATTGTTTTTTTATCCGTAAAAAAAGACGAGACAGGTATCGTTTTGCAAGTTTTACTTCCTTTGGATCCAGATGCAGCGCTTTATTATTTACAACATATCTCATGAAATTCTCCTTTCTTTTGTAATACGAAAATCAACGAGAAATCGGCAATAGTAATAGAATAATTCATTTTTATCCAATTCCGAAAGACAATCATGCAGCATGTCTATAGGGTATTCATAGTTTTCTATACACGGGGTGTAAAGCTTAACATTCCGCAGAAATGTATTGATTTTAGATAAATTTGAAAAATACATATACAATTCACGGATGCTGGAAACATGGAGGTTTTGATTGATGGCATACTGCATGCAAATACCAAGATTCATTGCTCCATCGATACCTTTAAAAAAGTTTTTGGGGAACTTTTTTAATGTACCATTTAAAACCTTTTCATATACCCGGATAATGATTTCTCTTTTCGAGTACTTGAATTTATCGGGATATAATAGACATACAAGATAAAAAAGATCGTGTTCCTTGTCTAGTTCCGGTGGGTAATACAATTTTTTGAAAGGTTTTTCGAGATGAAGTTTTTTGATGATATCCATCGTAAGGTAGTACTGGATCATTTCCGGAGTCCATTCCAAAAGATCTTCGAATACATATCGAAATAAAGTTAAACAGGTATGTTGTGCAAATGGCTGAGATAAGTAGGTAGTTGTAAAATCTTTCCTATTTCCTAATAGAATGGATTCGTATTCCGTCAATAAACCAATATCGTTAAGATTGACCATAATAACATTTCCTCCTTTTTTTTAATCTAGCATTAGTATGATAAAAAAATATGTAATTCCGGGAAAAATACAAAAAAAATACAATTTTTTTATTTCTCCCTGTTTTCCTCATACTATTGTAAGAAGAAATTTTAGCGAAAGGAGAATACTGTCAACTACCCACGACCTAAAGGTCATGGGCTTGTAACTGCCCAGTCGTACGAACGACTTACGTCTCCGACCTTTAACCTCAATAGATATCGCTATCTAAAGTGGCGTTACATCATAGGGTGGTTGACAACACCCTTTGTAACAAAGTTTTACTCTGTTACAACTGTATTAGGTACTTGGCTATCAACAAGATAGTTTATTCC